>JACCDH011323582.1_pt1 | contig 48571 bp, 49 predicted proteins | sample 7442481 | NCBI WGS metagenome assembly JACCDH01 (sample SAMN15323433, study PRJNA562643) | freshwater metagenome | isolation source: river surface water | place: USA:Blue River Watershed | collected 2017-08-15
GAAGGCGTTCGGCAGGCGCGAGCGCAGGATGCCGAACAACACGATCATCAGGAAGATCACCAGCGGCACAATCGCCTGCACGCCGTCTTTGATCGGACCCATCAGGATCTTGTCCCAGGTGGACATATCGCCACCGGCAGCGGTCTTCATCGCCTCGGCGACGACGAGGTTGGCAGCGTTCATCTCTTCCACCGACACCGTGGTGCCGAAGTAGACGCCGACGATCAGCACAGCGACGATCGGGAAGATCGACGCCAGCGTCACGATGCCGAAGCCGGACAGCGAGCTGTCGCCCTTGCCACCAGAAGAGGCGATACCGATACCGAGAGCCAGCACCAGCGGTACTGTCACCGGGCCGGTGGTCACCGCGCCGCAGTCCCACGCCAGACCCACGATGGAGTTCAGCACCGGATCCATCGCGCAGTAGGCGGTGAGCAGGGTGGTCGGAATCAGCGACAGGTAGATCAGCGGCTTCAGGCTCCAGTTGTAGAGGAAGCGCATCGAACCGATCACCGCTGCCGCACCCACGCCGATACCGACGGCCAGCACGGTGGTTTCGGTCTGTACCTGCAGTGCGTAGAAAAGCGCAGGTGCTTTGGTCGGATCGACCAGTGAACCGGCGATCTTGAGTGTGCCGATTGCGGGTTCGGCGTAGGTCACGCCGATGCCCAACAGGCCGGCAATGATCAGCACGCCGACCAGTGGCAGCTTCTTCGGCAGTGTATTACCGATGATGTCACCGAAAGGCATCAGACCCAGCTTCAGACCTTCCATGAAGATCATCAGGCCGACGATCACTGCCAGCAGACCGGCCGTGATTTCGGTGGCGCCCAGGATCGAGCGCTGCAGCACGATGATCTGGAACAGCACCAGATAGGCGGCCAGCGGTATCACCGCTGACACCTGTTCCATCAGACGTACGCTCAGGTACGGCTGCAGCAGGTTATAGACATCGGAACCGGTGAGCTGAAGTTTTTCAGGACGCATCGGGATTTCTTTCCCGTTTTTGTCCAACTTCGGCTTCGGCAACATCTTCGAGTAGCTGATCGAGTCAGAATCGACAGTCACAGCTTGCACATAATCGCCGAAGCGAATGTTCTTTGCCATGCTTCCCCCTCCCTAACAATGAATGTTACTGCCGGGCAAGAATACTTGATTGCAGACTCAATTGACAATCGGTAAATCAGATTTAATAGAAACCTGACAATGCGCTGAATCTCTCAGAAGTGGCGTAAACATTGGTTTTCGGGTGCGCGAGAGTCCGGGGCGATATCCGTTTATAAACAATTGCTTATGCAAACAAGTAAATTTTTCAGAATAAATAACGAGAGCTCTGCAAATTGTTTTTTTGATGTCGTTATTTGTCGGCGATGATGCACTGCAAATGATCAGAGCAGTGAATGCGTTTGTCATTTGAACATTAATTCGTGCTTTTCCCGGACAGCTTTCTTGAGTGAAAGTCGATTAATGTCGTTAGCGGCGCTGCGGTCTCCTATAATTCGTCCCGCACCGGTAACGCTGAATTTAATAATGAGAAAAATCATCATCCTGGGGGCGGGGCAGGTGGGGTCGTCGGTGGCGGCCAATCTGGCTTCGGAAGACAACGACATCACCGTCATCGATCTGCATGAGGATCGCCTGAAGGCACTCGCAGACAAACTCGATCTGCGCACGGTGCAGGGCAATGCAGCGCATCCGTCTGTGCTGCGCGAGGCGGGCATCGAAGACTGCGAACTGCTGATCGCGGTCACCGAGGTCGACGAAGTCAACATGCTTGCATGCCGCATCGCGCATGTGCTGTTCAACGTGCCTGACCGTGTCGCGCGCATTCGCGCAGTGGAATACTTCAACGACGGGCGCATCTCTGACGGTGAGCTGTTCGACATCAGTCACATGATCTGTCCTGAGCAGGTCATCACCGACTATCTTCTCAAGCTGGTGGAGTTTCCCGAGGCGCTGCAGGTGCTGGAATTCGCTCATGGCCGGGTGCGGCTGGTGGCGATACGCGCGCGCGCCGATGGCTTGCTCGTCGGCCGTCCGCTGTCGGAGCTGCCGCGTCATCTGCCGAACATCGATGCGCGCATTGTCGCGATTTTCAGGGAGAACGCCACCGTCCGGCCGGATGGCGAAACCGTGGTGAGAAACGGCGACGAGATTTTCTTCTTGTCCGAGAGCGGCGACATGCGCAACGTGATGCAAGAGCTGCGTAAGATGGACAAGCCGGTCAGGCGGGTGATGATCGCCGGCGGCTCGGATATCGGCTTGCGTCTGGCGTCGGCGCTCGAAGGGCGGCTGAACGTGAAGCTGATCGAACCCGACAAGACCCGCGCAAAATATTTATCCGGCATCCTGAAGCACACGCTGGTGCTGCGCGGTGATGAGAGCGATGCTGAGCTGCTGGAGAGCGAAGGGATTGACGAGGTCGATCTGTTTGTCGCGGCGACCACCAGAGACGATCGCAACATCATAGCCTCATTGCTGGCGAAACGTCTGGGCGCGACTCGCGTTGTCGCACTGATCCACAAGAGCGCTTACGTAGACCTGCTGGAGCGCAGCAATATCGACATCGTGATCGGTCTGGCCGAGGCGGCGATCAGCGACATCCTGTCGCACGTGCGTCGTGCGGACGTCGATGCAGCGCACAGTCTTCGTCGCGGTGCTTCCGAGGCCCTGGAAGTCATCGTTCATGGTGATCGCTCCACCAGTCAGGTGGTGGGCCGCAAGGTCGAGGAGATCAACTGGCCGGTGGGTGCCACGCTGGGCGCGATTGTGCGCGGCGAGCGAGTGATCATGGCGCATCATGATGAAGTGATCGAGGCTGAGGATCACCTGGTCATCTTTGTCACCGACAGGAAGATCATTCCGCGCGTTGAACGGCTGCTGCAGGTCAGCGGTCTGTTCCTGTAGGAGCCGGTCATGGTGCGCCTGGCCGTCGTGCTGCATGTGCTCTCGTTCGTCATCATGGTGGTGGCCGGCGTGATGATGATTCCCTGGATGGTGTCCGTCGCTGCCGGTGACGGCGCCGATGACAGCTTCATTCATGCGATCGGCCTGACGCTGTTGTTCGGCTACGTGTTCTGGCGTCAGACACGCCTGAAAGTGAAGGCGCCCGAGCTGCAAGTGCGTGATGGTTTTTTGCTGGCCGCGCTGACGTGGACGATTTCGCCGGTGTTTGCCTGCCTGCCGTTCATGTTCCAGTTTCCCGGCATGTCATTCACCGATGCGTATTTCGAGGCGGTCTCCGGGCTGACTACGACGGGCGCAACGGTGCTGAGCAATCTTGATACGCTGCCGGTGTCGATCAATTTCTGGCGCTGCTTCATGAACTGGATCGGCGGCATGGGCGTGGTGGTGTTGTCGGTGGCAATTTTGCCCTTGCTGGGTGTCGGCGGCAGCCAGGCATTCAAAGCCGAAACGCCGGGACCGATGAAAGACGACAAGCTCACGCCCAGGATTGCGCAGACCGCCAAGGGGCTGTGGTTTGTATAAGCGCTGATCACCTCCGCCTGTATCGGCGCATTCTGGCTGGGTGGCATGACGGTGGAAGACGCGGTGATGCACGGATTTTCCACGATGGGGCTGGGCGGTTTTTCATCGCATGACGCCAGTTTCGGTCATTTCAATTCCCCCTTGCTGGAGTCCATTTGCGTAGGCTTCATGCTGCTCGCGGGGATCAATTTCGCGACGCATTTTCTGGTGCTGACCCGCCGTACAGTGCGGCCTTATCTGATCGATCGTGAGGCACAGGCGTTCTGGCTGCTGATGATCTTCAGTGTCAGCCTGGTCGCTTACTTTTTGTGGCGAGAGCGTGTGTATCCGGATGCGCTCACCTCACTGCGTTTTGCGGCGTTCAATGTGGTGTCGATTGCGACTACCACCGGCTATGCAAACACCGATTACAACCTGTGGCCGGCGTTCGCGCCGGTGTACATGCTGTTCCTGTGCTGCTTCGCGACTGCCGCCGGGTCGACCGGGGGCGGCATCAAGATGGTGCGCGCCCAGCTGCTGCTCAAACAGAGCTATGCGGAGCTGCGCCGGCTCATTCACCCGCGCGCGCAGGTGACGGTGAAACTGAACGGCCGCCCGTTCGGCACGACGGTACTGTATTCCGTCCTCGCGTTTGTTTTCCTGTACGGCGCCAGCATCATTTTCTTCACGATGCTGATGCTGTTCTCCGGCGCTGATGTGGTGACCGGTTTTACCGCCGTGATCGCCTGCATTAACAGCACCGGCCCCGGTCTGAATCAGGTCGGGCCGTCGACGACCTTTGAAGTGCTGTCGGATTTCCAGACCTGGGTCTGCTCGCTTGCGATGCTGCTTGGGCGTCTGGAACTCTTCACGCTGATCGTCGTGCTCAGCCCGGATTTCTGGCGGCGTTAACCTCGTCGATATCAGGGATTGTTCAAGCATTAACGCTCTGCTACGAAGGACGAGCGCTTAGCGATCTGCATGCTATTCTCCGCTCATAAAATTCTTCGGAGACTTGGTATGTTGAACGCTGCCCTGGCTGCACCATCGCTGGCCGCGCTGCTCGCACTGGCATCTGCACTACTGCCCGCATCTGCACTGGCTGCCTGCCCTGACGACGCTGCCGTCGATGCCTATTTGTCAGACTTTGCCACACGAAAGCTGAGCAAGGGCTTTGGCAATGACATCAGCCTTGCCGACGCCGAATGCGCAAAGCGCAAACTCGGACGAAAGCTGCCGAAATTCCTGGGCAGCCCGATCGGTTACAAGGCTGCGTTCGCCAACCCGGTGCTGCAGCAGCGCTTCGGGGTCGACGGTCCCAAATGGGGCTATATGTACGACCGCAACTTCGTCGACATCATTGCGGTGCTGCCCTCTGATTTTGGCGTGCGGCCGCTGGTGGAGGCTGATTTTCTGGTCGAGGTCAAAGATCCTCGTCTGGCCGATGCAAAGACTCCGCTGGAGGCACTCGGCTATCTGGAGTCTGTCATTCCGTTCATCGAGCTGCCCGACCTGATGCTCGAAGGCCAGTTCAGCGGCACTGCGATGATTGCCACCAATGTCGCGTTCCGTGGCGGCGTGACCGGCATGGAAATCCCCGTGCAAAAAACGCAGGCATTTCTGGATTCTCTGGCGAACATGACCGTGGTAATGACGGATGACGCTGAAAACAAAGAGATCGGCCGTGTCAAAGGCAGTGTGCTGATGGACAACCCGATCAATGCGGCGATGTGGCTGGCGAAAGAACTGAAAAAAGACGGTGTGCGCCTGAAAAAAGGCGACCTGCTGAGCCTTGGCGGCTTCATCAATCCCGTGCCGCCGAAGCCCGGCATGAAGGCGAGGGTGCAGTACATCGGCTTGCCCGGCGACCCTCAGGTGACTGTCGAATTCAACTGATCGCGTCTTTACATCACAATAACGAGGAGACCGCCAATGGCTGAGTATTCACGTTTTTTGCCCTGGGTGTTGTCGGGTTTCGGCATTTTTCTTTTTTTCCCTTTCTCGCACCTGTTGTCCCTGATCTGTCTGGTGCTGTTCATCATCGGCTGGCGCGACTACCGTCAGGAGCATCATTCTATATTGCGCAACTATCCGGTATCGGGGCACATGCGCTTCATGCTGGAGTACATCCGGCCCGAGATACGGCAGTATTTTCTGGAAAGCGATGAAGAGAACCTGCCGTTCTCGCGCAACCAGCGCGCAATGGTCTACACCCGCGCCAAGCGCATGAATGACAAGCGCGGGTTTGGCACGATCAAGTCCGTGTATGGCACTGATACCGAGTGGATAGGTCACTCGGCCGCACCGCGCGAGGCGGATCCCAAGACCTTTCACGTGAAGATCGGCGGCCCGCAATGCACGCAGCCGTATCAGGCATCAATTTTCAATATCTCTGCGATGAGCTTTGGCTCCTTGTCACCGAACGCGATCCTGTCGCTGAACCGTGGCGCGAAGATGGGCGGTTTTTATCACGACACCGGCGAAGGCTCGATCTCTGCGTATCACCGCGAGCATGGCGGCGATCTGGTCTGGGAGATCGGCTCAGGCTACTTTGGCTGCCGCACACCGAGCGGCCAGTTCGATCCGCAGCGCTTTGCCGAGCAGGCGACATCGCCGCAGGTGAAGATGATCGAAATCAAAATGTCGCAGGGCGCCAAGCCCGGCCATGGTGGCGTGCTGCCCGCTGCCAAAGTCACGCCCGAGATCGCTGCCGCGCGTGGCGTGCCGCTCGGTCAGGATTGCGTGTCGCCGGCCGCGCATAGCGCGTTTTCCAATCCGGTCGAGATGATGGCATTCATTCGTCAGCTGCGTGAACTCTCGGGCGGCAAGCCGGTAGGCTTCAAGCTGTGCATCGGGCAGCCGTGGGAATGGTTCGGTATCACCAAGGCGATGCTGCAGACCGACACCTGGCCGGATTTCATCGTGGTCGATGGCAGCGAGGGCGGCACCGGTGCGGCGCCGGTCGAGTTTGCCGATCATGTCGGCATGCCGATGCGCGAGGGGCTGCGCCTGGTGCACAACACACTGGTCGGCATCGGCAAGCGCGATCTGGTGAAGCTTGGCGTGTCGGGCAAGATCATCTCGGCCTTCGACATCGCGCGCGCGATTGCGCTGGGTGCCGACTGGTGCAATTCTGCGCGCGGCTTCATGTTTGCGCTGGGCTGCATCCAGTCGCGCAGCTGCCATACCGATCATTGCCCGACGGGGGTGGCCACGCAGGACCCGAACCGTCAGCGCGCGCTGGTGGTGGGCGACAAGGCCACGCGCGTGATGAATTTCCATGAGCTGACGGTCGAGGCGCTGGCCGAGCTGGTAGGGGCGGCCGGTCTGGAACATCCGAACGACATCACGGCCGATCACATCATGGTGCGCGAGGCGGACGGTCATCCGGTGCCGCTGGCGACCACGCTGCCGGTGGTGCCCGAGGGCGCGCTGCTGGACGAGAGCAAGCTCCCGGAGTTGCCTGAACCCTTCAAGACCTATTGGGCGAGTGCCGACCCGTCCACCTTCGAGCGGCGCAGGGTGCCACGGTTTGCCTGAACGCCCGGCATTCGGCCGTTGCAGACCGGCCGACACGCCGGCGTGCCGCGGCCGGATTTTTTCTGACAAGTTGATGAGTGGTTGACTGAGTGGTTGACTGAGTGGTTGACCCTTCGCGCATCTTTCAAAATATACTGTGGTATATTCCGTCAAAATTAGATCTATATATTTTGATCGCGAGGAAAGACCGATGGGAGTGGAGAAGCGCGGAGCAAGAAGCTGGTGTGCCGTGATGGCGGTGGCCGCCGGCATCGCCGCAGGACAGGCGCAGGCGGGCGAAGATGTGAAAGTACTGCTGGACATCTTGCTGGAAAAAGGCATCCTCACGCAGGACGAGTATGACAACAAGCTGAGGGAGGTCACTGAGGCACAGGAGATCAGGGAATTCAATCAGGCGCAGGATGTTCGCAAGGCGACACAGGAACTGCAAAAAAAAGCCGAGGCCGAGCGCAAATTCAGCGCCGAGATCTATGGTCAGGTGTCTGCCGGTTATTACAGCGCGTCGAACATGACGCCGGCGAACAGCGATGTCTCCGGGATGAGCGATCAGCCCAAAGGCAATAACCGTATCGCGCTACGGCTGGGACGCGAGCTGGATGACGATCTCAGAGCGGTCGTCACGCTGGAATCGAATTTTTCTGCCAGAACCGGTGCTCTGGGCAAGGATGCGGGCGGTGCCGGCTACACGGCGGGCGGCAGTCCGGTATTTGATCGTGAGGCGAATTTTCGATTGATATCGAAAGAGAAGGGCACGCTGGTGATCGGACGCGGCGCGACCTTGCAAAATGAATTGAACAGTGCCTTTGATGCGCGGCAGAACTGGAATTTCGGCAGCCTGAAGTCAGCCGCTCGTTATGTCGGCTTTCAGAGCGGGTCAGGCATCAACCGGGCCGACAGATTGATTCGTTATATCTCGCCGGCGTTCAATGGCTTCATCGTGGATGCGGCAGTCTCGCTGGGTGAGTCGGCGGACTATCAGCAAAAAGGCACGAATTACTATCTTGGCGGCAGGTATAAAAACGGCGGTCTGGAACTGGGCTACAACCACATTGATGCCCGATTGTCGAATTCCACCGAGGTGAACAACCGGGTAGATTTCTTCGCGGCGAAATACACCCTGGATAAGGTGACCGTGAATGCAGGCTTCGTGATGACCCGTAACCCATCTTCTTCAAACGGCGGCACCTTCTCCGCCAGCACCACAGGCGGCAAGGTGGATGCCGATACCTGGTTTGCCGGCGCTGTCTATCGCTTTATGCCAGCAGTCAGCTGGAATGCCGGTCTGTATCAGGTGCATGACAAATCGTCGAGCAAAGGCAAGAACGACCTGCGCATGTTTGCGACCGGACTGACCTGGTCGCCATACAAAGAGTGGGATGTCTTCATCGATTACGCGACCGTGTCGCGCGAGAGGGATGCGACCGCCGGTTTTACTCTGTATGACAAATGGGTACCTGATACTTCGACCAATGGTGCTGGCTATTCGGAGAGCAAGACCGGTCAGTCAGGTGTGAGCGTGGGTGCTTTGTTCAGATTCTGATGCAGGAGAGATGAGATGAAGAAAGGATTGCTTGCAGCGCTGTGTCTGATGGCATCCGCATGGACAGGGGCGGCAGAGGTCAAGGTAGCAGTTGCCGCAAATTTTGCGGGCCCGATGAAGGATATCGCAGCGGCATTTGAATCGCAGAGCGGACACAAGCTGGTGCTGACGCCCGGCGCCAGCGGAAAGTTCTATGCGCAAATCACCAATGGCGCGCCGTTCGAGGTGTTGCTCTCTGCGGATGACGAAACCCCGGCACGACTGGAAAAAGTGGGCAAGGTCGTACAGGGGTCGCGCTTTACCTATGCGATTGGCCGGCTGATTCTTTGGTCGCCCAGGGAAAACGCGGTGATCGATGGTATCGATACACTGAAAAAAGGAAATTTCCGTTTTCTGGCGATCGCGAATCCGAGAGTTGCTCCTTATGGGATGGCTGCCGTGCAGACCCTGCAAAAAATCGGCGTACTTACCCGGCTGGAGCCCAAAATCGTGCAGGGGGAGAATATCTCTCAGACGCATCAGTTCGTCACGACGGGCAATGCCGATCTGGGCTTCGTCGCGCTGTCACAGGTGTGGCAGAAAGGCAAACTGACTTCCGGCTCAGGCTGGGTCGTGCCCGAGACTTACCACGATGAACTCCGTCAGGATGCGGTACTGCTGGAGGCCGGCCAGAATTCCGAGGCGGCGAAAGCGCTGATGAGTTTTCTGAAGTCGGACAAGGCGCGGGAGGTCATGGTGTCGTATGGCTACAGGCACTGATATTGCAGGATTTGCTTGCGATAAACATGCGTAATGTTGAACTTGACAAAGTAATGCCAAGGATTACAATTGATGAATGATCGTCTCGTTCAGCCACAAAGGGCTTGAGCTGTTCTTCACCAAGAGCAGTTACAAAGCCATACCGGCGCAGTTTGCATCCAGAATCGAGCGTATGCTGGATCGCCTTGATGCTGCGACAGTGCCGGACGACATGAGCCTGCCGGGCTACAAATTTCATGCCTTGAAAGGTCAACGCAGAGGCGAATACGCCGTCTCCGTGTCCGGTAACTGGCGGATCACATTTGAATTTGATGGGCAGGACGCCATCAACGTTAACCTTGAGGATTACCACTAATGGGCGCTTCAATGAGGAACCCGAACCGCAGGCCGACGCATCCGGGGGCCGTGCTGCGAGAGGATGTCATGCCTGAACTGGGTATTACGCAGGCGGTACTAGCCAGCCACCTCGGTGTAAGTCGTCTCACCGTGTCAGAGCTTCTGCATGAGAAGCGTACGTTGACCGCTGAGATGGCGGTAAGAATATCCAAAGTAGTCGGCGGGTCTCCGGAGAGCTGGCTGCGAATGCAGGAAGCTTTGGATATCTGGCAGGCAGAGATGAAATTCAAAGAGAACCCATCTCTGGCGCCTACGGCACTGGCATGATTCGTCTGCGGGCTGCAGAGCCTTCATGACTCCCGCAATTGCACCGCCAGCGCCGACAGCTTATCGGCCAGCGCGGCTCGCGCGTCGGCATCCAGCACGGTGGGGTCAAGGTCGATCGATACGCCTGCCGGATGATCGAAGCTGAACGCTGACGCGGCAGTCTGTGTGCGACGGCCGGTGACCGCGTAGGTCTGCACATCGCGTGCAATGCCTTTCATCTGTATCGCGCCTCGCTTCTCGGCGGCGACCATATCTTCCACGTGCACGAAGGTCTCGTAGCTCATCAGGATGCCACCGACATCGGCATTCGCCTCCAGCCGCTGCGCAAGATTCACTTCGCCACCGATGATGGTGTACGAGAGCCGCTGGTCACTGCCGAAATTGCCGACATTGCAGTAGCCGGTATTGATGCCGATGCGGATCTCGAACGGATTTTCGAAGCCGCTGGCGCGCCAGCGCTTGTGCAGTGATTTGAGGCGCTCCAGCATAGACAGCGCCATCTCCACGCAGGCGCGTGCGTCCTCGCGCACACCGCGCGATTCGGGATCGCCGAAGAAGACCATCATCGCATCGCCCATGTATTTGTCGATGGTCGCGCCATGATCCAGCGCGATCTGGGTCATCTCTGAAAAATACTCGTTCAGATATTCGGTCAGTGCCTCAGGCTGCAGGCTCTCGGAGGTCTGCGTGAAATTCTTGATATCGGAAAAAAAGACCGTCAGCTTCTTGCGCTGCGTGGTGATTTGGGTGTCGTGCTTGCCCTCGAACAGCGCCTGATGAATCTGCGGCGGCAGATACTTGGCCAGCTGGTGCGAGAGGTTTTCCAGCTCGGTCTTGCGCTGATCCAGTTCGCGCGTTTGCGTCTTGAGGTTCTGGTTGAGTTTGACCAGCCGCTGCTCCTGCCGGTCGGAGTGACGGGTCAGGTCTTCATTTTCGCGCACAACCTTGGCGAAGCGTTCGAACAGGCGCTCGGCAAAGGCACGCAATTCAGCCTCATCATCGCTCTTGAGCAGCTCCGGCCCCTCGGCCAGCAGCCGCTTCTCGCGATCATACAGATCGAACAGCGTATCGTCGCCATTCGTGCTCACGCTGCCCTGACCTCGATCGGCAATTCGGGGAAACGATCTTTGAAGTCTTCACCGAGCTCCTGCATGATGTCGTCATCTTCCTGATGGTGCCAGGTGATGGACAGCGATTGCCCGTTTTTGCGCACTGACTCAAGTCCTTCGAAAATACGGAACATCGCCTTGATGCTGGAGCTGTTGATGTAGACCATCGCCACATCCACGGTCAGCGGCTTGGCGAGTTTGCTTGCCAGTTGGTCGACGGCGACGATGACTTGCCCATAGAACGCCGAGACATCCTCCGGGAAGGATTCGCCCTTCATGCTGAAAATGCCGTCATTCGCGGACAGCTGTATCTCCGGCGTGCGTTCGGTTGCTGCGATATTCAATTCACTCATTGGAAGCTCTCCTCAAATCCTCGCCGCCAGAAAAAAATCCACATGTTCTGCATCCACGTCCATGAAAGCGAATGAGATCGGGTGCGATGCGCGCCGCGCTATCTCCAGCAATCCTAGTCCCGCGCCGGGGCCTTCATGTTCATTGGATTTCGACATGCCTTCGCGATATAGCTGGCGTATGGTGTCTTTGTCTGCGTGCTGCAGTTGTTCCAGTGTCTCGTTGAGCTTCACCGAATCGTCGCGCCGTATCCGGTTGCCGCAGACGATGGTGATCTCGCCCTCCTGCTGAGAGATGCAGACCATGCCGGAGGATCCCTGATCGGTGCGGCCATGCCAGATCAGGTTCTGCATGCCTTCCATGAACACCGAAAAGACCGTGCGCGAGCGCTTGGCATCGTCCATGGCCTCCATGCGCGCCTTCAGGATGTCGGCCAGCGTGACCATCAGTTCATCCGAGACTGCGCCGTTGTAGGCCATGATCACGCCCGAGGCGCGCATGGCAGAGCGTATGTCGATTGCCTTCGAAATGTCCATCACAGTCCTCTGGGGATCGTTCAAGAAAAGCGGAATCGCTCGCTCGGACGAGCGGCGGTGGCAGAACAGCAGGCGGGCAGCATGATCGTCTCTCGTTATTCTGTTGTTTGTCTTATTGTTTCTGTGGCTGCGAGTTCATCTTATTACACATCTTCCAAGCCCGACAATGGCGAACTGCGGATGGATTTTCAACTTGAAAACCTTGCTGGCCGCTCGCCGGCGGTTTAGTTTTTAATTTGAAAACGGTCGCCGCATGACCTCCCTTTCCTGTAACCGTGGCGCGCTGCGCGACGATTTATAATGCCTGGCACTGTCCTGAGAATAACCAAGTCCAAACACAGGCGAGCATGAGCAACAACTCTGACGATGACATCCGGTTCGGGATGGATATGCAGCGCTTCAAGGCGCTGGGCATCATCGACCCGCGTTCCAAGCAGGCGATCGAGGTGTTCGATCACCACGAGTTCTCCAGCGCGGAGCGGTTGTTTTTCAAGCTCTGGGGCAGCGATCTGAATTCCGGCGTTTTCCAGCCCGGACAAAAAATCGCCGAGCGTGGCGAGCATGCGGTGTTCGCGCATGTGATCATCTCCGGCACGGTCGAGACCACCGATTCGCAGGGCCAGAAGCAGCGGTTCGGCCCGGGCAGCGTGTTCGGCATGGCCGAGGGTCTGGCCGATGTGGTGTACGCGTGGGATGCCGTCGCGACGACCGTGGTGACCACCAAGCTGATTCCGCTGGATCGCGCGCTGCGCGATGTGCGCCGTTTCAATGCGGGCTTAAAAGGCATCTGCCGTTTCACGACAATGCGCATACTCCATCTGAAGGCGCCGCCGGCGACACTCTCATGAGCGGATTCAAGCCCGTCAATTATGCGGATAAACAGGTGCTGTTCGAGCCCGGCGAGGCAGCGCACAGCTTCTATGTGATTCAGAGCGGGCAGGTAGCGATCATTGACCGCCAGAGCCAGCGTCAACTAGCCTTGCTGTCCGCCGGCGAATCCTTCGGCGAGCAGGCGCTGCTTGCCGGCGGCGTGCGCAGCGCGGCCGCACAGGCGGTAGGCGCCACCGCGTGTCTGGAGATAACCGCGCAGGGCTTGCGCGATCTGCTCGCCAAGGAGGGCGGCATTGCCACTCAGGTGCTGGAAGCTTTGCTGCTCCAGCTCTACATGCACAACGCCATCAAGCGCTGAACTGGAGCCGGTCGCCCGGCACCGGCAGGCGCAGTTCTTTGTCCGTCAGGCCGGCTCTCAGCTCGGCCGCTATGGTGTCTTCCAGACCGGGCTTGCGATGAATGATCACCGGCGTTACCTGCCGGGGCAATTCGCGCAGCCTCGGCAGCAGGGCGCTGGTGTCGAGATGCATCGATAGCAGCGCCAACTCCTTCATCGCCGCAGGATACGAACATTCGACGATGACGGACCTGAGCGCCGGATCATTATTCACCGCCGCCCAGAAGGCCGGGCAGTCGGCCGTGTCCCCCGAAAACGCCACCGCGATGCCCTCGCGCTCCACTCTCAGCCCGCAGGCGGGTATGCCATGGTGCGCGGGCAGGGCGGTAATGCGCATGCCGGCCACGATCAGCATCTCCGGCAGCGTGTTGAGCTGCATGAAGGGCTGCTCAGGGCTGGGTATTTGCGTGAAATCCGGCCAGATCTTGTCATTGAAGATATGGTCCGACAGTATCGCCGTCACCCCGGGCAGTGCCCACACCTGTATCGGGGCCTCTCGCTGCGCGGCGACCGAGTCTACCAGCAGCGGCAGGCAGGCGATGTGATCCAGATGGGCATGGGTCAGCACGACATGGTCGATGCGCTGCATTTGCTCCAGCGGCAAAGTGCCCAGCCCGGTTCCGGCATCGATCAGCACCCGGTCGCCCAGCAGATAGCAGGTCGACTGACGCGTCGTCCCGCCTATACCGCCATTGCAGCCCAGCAGTCGGATGGATATCAAGCGGGTTCTCCCGGGTTCAGGTCATGGTGGAGTCATGCTCTGCGCGAATGATATCGCAGCCGGACAGCGGGACCATTTTCCGTGCGTTGTCAGCCCCTTAACGCTCGTATGTGACACGCCCATGACATTGCACCGGCGAGCTGTTGTGTTTAGTTCACAAGAACAGGTAACGCTCCGACCGTTGTGATTTGTCACACATCTGAAAAATTTGAAACGAATAATCGCGGCCAGTAATTAAGAAGCAAGGCGCGGCGAGTACAGCAACTGAACGCAGCGTTTCGCAGCCCTTGATTGCATTCGCCACACTGTCAACGGAGAAAAACTAATGACCAATCCGAAATTTATCGCAGCCAAGCGCATCGCAGTCGCAGTCGCTACTGTGTGCGCCTCTTTGTCGGCTCCTGCTTTCGCGGGCGCAGACGATGTCAAGGCCATGATGGATCTGCTTCTGAAAAAAGGCGTGATCACTCAGGCAGAATACAACGAGCACATCAAGGCGGCTGAGGAAGCTGCGGAGAACCGCAACTTCAAAGAGAAGCGAATCGATCAGGATGTCGCCAAAGCAAATGCCTACATCCAGAAAAATGCGGATGCCGGTCAGGTGATGAAGAACGGCCTCGGACTTCAGTCGGCGGACGGTCGTAATTCGATCCAGCTGATGGGTCGCGTGCACATGGACTATCGCGGCTACAGCGACGGCGGCATTGCCGCTGCTTCCGATCCCTTCACCGACCAGCTGGACATTCGTCGTGCCCGTCTGGGAGCGCGTGGCCAGATTGACAAAGACTGGAAATTTGAAATCCAGGGTACGTACGGCATGGGCAGCAATGGCATGAGCGAGAGCACCACCATCGTGGACATTGCTTTCCTCGACTATGCCGCCAATCCGGCAGCGATGTTCCGTTTTGGTAAGTTCAAGATGCCGTTCAGCCTGGAGCAGCTGACCAGCTCGAATAACATCGACTTCATGGAGCGCAGCTTCGCCAACCAGAATGAAGGCGAGTATGTGCCGGCAAAAGAAACCGGCGTGATGCTGCACGGTAGCCCGATGGACGGCACCAGCTACGGTCTGGCGTTCTCGCGTGGCCGTGGCAACAAGAGCTCGCAATATGACGGCAGCGACTTCATCGGCCGTGGTACGGTCAACGTTGCCAAGCTGATGGGTCGTGATGACATCGTCACCCACCTGGGTCTGGGCTACAGCTCCGGTACCGTCACTTCGGGCACGTCCTACGCAAGTGCACGTGACGAGAGCCGTGGCGTGAATGGTTTCTTCAACGGCACCGAGACGGTCAGCGCCGGCTCCAGCCGTACCCGCTCGGACATCGAGTACGCGATTGCCTACGGCCCCTACAAGGTGCAGGGTGAATTCTTCGGCATCAAATACGATGAAACCAGCGGCGGCTCGAAACAAGTCAAGCTGAACTACAACGAGATCCTGTGGAACATCACTGGCGAGTCGCACAGCTACAGCAACAGCAACGGTACCTTTGGCTGGGTCAAGCCGGCGAAGAAATTCAGCCTGAGCGGCGGTGGCCTGGGCGCATGGCAGGTGGGTGTTCGCCTCAGCGAGCTGGATGGCTCCGACTTTACGGCTGCTACCGGCCGCACTGACAAGGCGACGGGCATCACCTATGGCCTGAACTGGATCGTCAACGACAATGTCCGCTTCATGCTGAACTATGTCGAAACCAAGTTCGACACGCCAGTGAACGTGAGCACCAGTGGTGCCGCAGGTTCGTCGGGCGCCTCGATCGACAAGGTCAAGGCCATCATGCTGCGCAGCCAGATCTGGTTCTGATCAGACGTAACAACGATTCAAATAATCTCCATCTTTCCGACGCCCCCGCTTGGGGGCGTTTTTTTATTTGTCGGCAAAAATAAAAAAAGGCCTGCTGTGCAGCAGGCCTTGAGCGATTTCAGGTAAATCGGCTACAGCAGATTTCAATAATTGTGCTGGTAGTGCACGCGCCAGCCTTTGCGTTCTTCTTCGTAGTTGTCTGCGGTCGACTGGGCGTAACGCAAACCGATGGTGTTGCTCTTGTCCAGATCGAACAGCAGCATGCCGTGGGCGCGAATGCTCTCGTAGGTATATTCTTCCTGACCGCTGGCCTTATGGTAGCGGCTGGTGCTCAGCGCATTGCGATAGCGCAGACCGGTGTCGAACGCCAGATTGTCCATCAGCTTGATCTTCACGCCGCCGTCCACTGCGTAGTGAGTGAAGTGCTTGCCGTCGGAGCTGAGTTTCTCGCCGAGTCGCAGCGAGACGTACGGGCTGATCGAATCGGTGAGCGCGTAGGATTTCTTGATCTTCAGCTCAAGATTGTTGCTGACGCTCTGGGTGCCGTCCTTGTCCTTCTGGCTGGCGCCCGCCTTGATCGAGTACTCCATCTTGTTCGGGCCTTTGACGCCAACGGTGACATTTGCGCCGATATATTCGCGGGCGATGCTTTTGCCTTTGTCGGAGTCGTAATGGCTCGCGTCTTGCTCAGTGGCCGCGTCGAACATGACGAAGGGCTTGTAATCGCCTTCAGCGTGGGCGGCACAGGCGGTCATGGCGATGGCCGCTGCGATCAGGTGTTTTTTCATGAGAATTCCCCTGCGGTGGGTAAAAGTTACTAGCCGAGTATAGGGGAATACTTACTCAATTGAAACTTTTGGGAGGGCGTTAAAAGTGCAAATGGCTGCATGCCGGGCGCAGAACCAGGCAGGATAAACGCTGATGATTAATTTATTGTTAATTCGCTGCTCGGCGGCGTCAGCGATCAGGTGGTCTTCTTCGTCCAGTAGGCGACATTCGCTGCCAGCACTTCGGCTGCGGTCACTACGCGGGTGGGCGGCAGCACATTCGGCGTGACGCGCTCGCCGGGCGGTTTGACCAGCACGCTCTTGCTGATCTTGACCGGCGATCCGTAGCTTTTCTTTTCAGCGACGATCGTGCTCTGGAAAAGGCGCTCGGTGCTCGTCGAGACGGGTTTTGGCAGGTCGGCGGGCTTGGGCGAGCGCGTGACTTGCTGCAATGCGTTCACTGCATTCAGCGGTGTGGGCGTGGCACCGGTCTTGAAGGCGTTCATGTTCGCGAACGCAGACAGATCGTCATAGCCCATCGCGACCAGTTTCTTTGCTGCCTGTGCCTGTGCGGCCAGACCTGCTGAGGTCGTACCAGCCGGCAGTTCATTGAGCTGATTGATCGTGTCGGGCAATCGGCTCAGTAGCGCGACGCCATTCAGCGATGAGATGTTCGGATCCTTGAACAGCGATTTATCGACGCCGACCATGGTCAGCATCAGATCGGCCCTGGGCTCCAGCAGGTTTTTCGCGTCGATGGCGGTGCTGGCGCGGGGGAAGTTCTGCAGCGAGGTGATACCGAGGCTCGTCAGCGCCGCATACGCATCCTTGTACTCGGCATAACGCGTGGTGGAGACTTTGCCAGGATTGTCCGGGTCTTCAATCAGCTTGAACGCCTGATAGGCGGTTGTGCCTGTCGGGAAAGCGGACAAGTCATACACGCCGCCCTTGGCCAGCGCTGAGGACAGTATGCCGTTGGATTTATTCATGAACAGCTGATCCAGCGCGCCCTGCACGGTGGTGCCGCGCGGATAGCGCGCCAGACTGGTGACGCCCAGCTCGGCGAGTGTCTTGGTGCCGGCGAGGGCCTTTTTCAGCATCTCGGGCGACAGGACCAGATTGCCCGGTGTCGAGGGATTGTTGTCCTCGACGCGCCGGGTCACCATCTTGTAGGCATCCGTCCAGCTGACCTCCGCCGGAAAGCCTTTGGGCGAAGCATCCGTCGCTTTGGCATCGCTGACCCCGGCGGCAATCAGCGCTGCCGTCAATTCGCTGCGAATTTGCGCTAAGGGCGGCGTGGCGCCGACGGATCTTGCCGAAGTTGTGCTGCTGACGCTGGTGACCATGGTATTTTTCGTCCATTGACGGACGCGACACAGAGTTGCATCGCATGTCGCAATATTTGTACCAGTCGTAAACTGGGTCATTCCGGCGTGGCGGCGGCAAGTTCTCGCCGGTGATGCGGCAAAAATTTGCCGCATCCGGTTCGGTGGCCGACGCGCGTTCGGTCGTTCGCCTTCAGCCAATTTAGCCAACTTAGAACCTGTCTCGTTAGGTCGGTGGCAAGGCAGTGCTAACGCAGCCAGCGGCCTAACGAGATAGGTTCTTAGCCCACGATGAGCAAAAGCATGAGCAGACATGAACATCCTGAGTTGCGTATCGGCGCACTGATACTGGCCGCTGGCGAGGGCGCTCGCATGGGGCGCCTGCCCAAGTGTCTGATCCGTGTCGACGGTCAGACACTGATCCGGCGTCTGCGGGACGCGATGGCGGTCATGGGCGTGGCGCGCATGGTGGCTGTCACCGGTTATCACGCGCAGTCCATTGAGCCGGAGCTCGCGGCCATGCCCTCGATGCCGCGCCTGCAGGTGGTGCGCAATGCGTCGCCGGAAGCCGGGCAGCAGTCATCGGTACGCACCGGCTTGCGTGCGCTGGGGACGGATTTCGATCTGATTGTGGTCGCGCTGGCCGACCAGCCCGGCGTGGGCAGCGAAGAATTATCCGAGTTGATCTCGGCCTTCCGTCACCGCCCAGCCGGAACCAGCGTGGTGCTGCCGATGGTCGACGGTCAGCGCGGCAATCCGGTCGCGTTTTCCGGTGAGCTGATTGCGCGGCTTCTGGCCGGAGATCTGAAGGGTGGGCTGCGCGCCTACATCGACGAGCATCCGGAGGAGGTTCATCGTTTTGTGACCGGCAATCCGAATTTCACTCTGGATCTCGACACCCGGGAAGACGTCGAGCAGCTGTCGCGCAGCCGGGGCTTGCAGATCCAGTGGCCGGCAGGGCTGGTGCCGGGCTAGCGGATAGTCCATCCGTCGTTTTACTCGAGCCTGCAAACGGCAAGTCGTCGAATAATCTCTGCAGCCCGGCGCCTGTGCCGCGCACATCGTGCGCAGGCATCACATCAATGCCAACCTGCTGCATGCCCGACGCTGGCATCAGCGCATCGGTTCGCTGGGCCTGTCTTCAGCAGAAAAATGCCGCCCGGATCCAAGTCAACAGAGGCGAAGTTCGCCCTTGAATTTTGTTATCATTTGAAAAATCTATCGGGACTTATCGTGATTAAAAAGGACAATAATCCAAGGTATATGATATTTTTGGGACAAATCGCCAAGAATCCAGTCTCAAATTGAAGGCAAATGATCATTCACCAAAAGAACTTCATGATTTATAAAGTAAGTAAATTCGGACAATAACTCAGAGAATTTGATTGTTTTAAGACAAATCCATGATCAAGCCCTCAAGAATCGGGCACATTGCAGACATGCTTCCAGAAGTCGTTTTCAATAGCGATGACCCAACCCACAACAAACGCTTGCAGCGCTTGGTGGAGAAGGGAGATCTCAGAAGAATCTACAGCGGGGTTTTTACCAGCAATATCAACAGTTCCCCTGAATCCATCGTGAACAGGAACTGGCAGGAAATTGTCAGCTATCTGCTTCCGGGAGGGGTGGTCAGTTTCAGTTCAGCGGCGCGAGCTGGCCCGGAGAAGGGAAGACTCTATATCAGCCGTGGCAAAGTTCGCAGGATCGTCGAACTTCCCGGCTTGTCCGTCCACGTGATTCCGCGCCCGGGCCCGATTATCGACGTTCTGGATGGTGATGCTCCCCTGAAGCAGCTATTTCTGGCAAGTGAAGCTCGCTGGATACTTGAGAATTTATCTGCGGCAAAAGGAGTCGCCGAAAGAGTAGTCCCTCGCGAAGAACTGGAGGCCTACCTGGATAAGATTTTGGTCATTCGAGGCGAAACCGGCTTGAACCGCCTGCGGGACAAATGCAGGAGGATCTCTGAAAGACTGGCGCTCAAAAGAGAGTTCGATCGACTTGACAAGATCATAGGTGCTTTGCTCGGAACCCATGCCCGAAAGCAATTAAAAAGTCACCAAGCCATCGCTCGCGCAGCAGGTAAACCCTACGATCCGCTTCGCCTTCAATTGTTCGATCTGCTGTTCACGCATTTGCGCTCAGACGTTATGCCTGACATTGAAGATAAGGCACCCTCTGGCGCAGCACTCGACAAATTTGCCTTTTATGAGTCCTATTTTTCAAATTACATAGAGGGCACCACTTTTCTGGTTTCCGAGGCTGAGCAAATCATTTTTGAAGGAAAGCTGATACCGAATCGTTCTGAAGACTCGCATGATGTCATCGGCACTTTTCAGGCAGCGTCGCAGTCCCCATGGCGAGATAAGCCTGCCGCGAGCGAAGAGGATTTTCTTTACTGGCTAAAATCAGTCAATGCGCTGGTGATGAAATCACGGCCGGAAAAACAGCCGGGGCAATGGAAAGAGACAGCAAATCAAGCGGGAAACACAATTTTCGTAGAGCCCACTCTCGTACCGGGCACGCTGAGAGAAGGGTTTACACGAATCCGCGCGCTTGATCATCCGCTGTCGCGGGCACTGATGACCATGTTCGTCGTCTCTGAGGTTCATCCCTTTTTGGATGGCAACGGGAGGACCGCACGAATCGCGATGAACGCAGAGCTTTCAGCTGGCAAGCTATCCAGAATAATCATTCCCACCATCTATCGGGAAGATTATCTGCTTCCCTTGAAGGCGCTGTCGAATAACGGCGACCCAGACCCATTCGTTCGAATGATGGTCAACATTCAGAAGTGGACTGCATCGTTCGACTACGGCCAGACACGTACAACACTGACTGAATCCATCAAGGCGTGTCACGCATTTGAAGAGGATACACGACGCTTCAGGTTGATTTTTCCATAGAAATTCCGGGGATCCGGCTCAGCCCTCGCTGATGCGCTTCTGAAGATGCTCGAGCGCTTCCTCCACCTGATCGACCAGCACAAGGCAGTGATCACCCGGTTTCAGCATCTCCAGACCGCGATCAATGGCAATGAACTCGCCGCGCAGCTCTTCTACATGCGTTGCGCGTTGCGCACCTTGCAGACCTTCGCGCAATAGCGCGATCACCTCGCCATCGGCGCGGCCACGCTGACAGGCATCTTCGAACAGCACGATATTGTCGAACGCATCGCCGAGCACGCGGGTCAGGTTGCGCAGATCTTCATCGCGGCGGTCGCCGGCGCCGCTGATCACTACCGTGCGTCGGGTCGATTCGGTCGAGGGCAGGGCGTCAAAGGCTGACACCAGCGCGCGCATCGCATGCGGATTGTGGCCGTAGTCGGCGACGATGATGGATTCGCGGTAGTGCATCAGGTTGAAGCGGCCCGGCGCGTTTTTGGCGTCGTTGTTGAAGCTGCAGATGCCCTCGACAATCGTGGCCCAGGGCATGCCCAGCGCCCAGCAGCCGCCGACGGCCGCCAGCGTGTTCTCGACCTGAAAACCCAGCAGGCCGCCGCGCGTCAGCGGCACATCGGACAACGGCAGGCGCTGCTGCTGCGCGCCCTCGGCCGCGACGATGTGCCCGTTTTCGACGAACAGCACGCGATGGCCGCGCGCCCGGTGCGCGACCACCAGCGGATGCTGCGCGCTCTGCGCAAAGAAGATGACCTTGCCTGCGCAATGCGGCGCCATTGCGGCGACCAGCGGATCGGCGGCATTCAGCACCGCGTAACCGTTCGGCGCGACGTTCTGGACGATGATCTGCTTGATGCGCGCCACATCTTCGGGCGTATGCATGTGGTTCTGTCCGAGATGATCGCCTTCGCCGATATTGGTGACGACCGCGACCGCGCATTTGTCAAAGCCCAGTCCTTCGCGCAGCACGCCGCCGCGCGCGGTTTCCAGCACCGCAGCCTCGACATGCGGATGCGCGAGCACATTGCGCGCGCTCTTCGGGCCGCTGCAATCGCCGCGATCAGTTTCGCGGCCGCCGACGTACACGCCATCGGTGTTCGTCATGCCCACGCACAGGCCGCTCTCGGACAGCACATGCGCGATCAGCCGGGTGGTGGTGGTCTTGCCGTTCACGCCCGAGACAGCGACAACTGGAATGCGCCCATCGTCGCCCGGCTCGAACATCAGGTCCATCGCCGCAGCGCCAATGTTGCGGCCTTGGCCATAGGAAGGATTCAGGTGCATGCGCAGGCCCGGCGCGGCATTGACTTCGACGATGCCGCCGTTCTGCTCTTCCAGCGGCCGCATGATGTTCTCGCAGACGATATCGACGCCGCACACATGCAGCCCGATCATGCCGGCCGCATCGATCGCGCGCGCGGCGACTTCGGGATGCACGTCATCGGTCACGTCGGTGGCGGTGCCGCCGGTGCTGAGGTTGGCATTGTTGCGCAGGATGACGCGACGGCCTTTCTCCGGCACCGACTCTGGCGTGAGCTGCTGTCCTGCCAGACAGGCAATCGCGATGTCATCGAAACGTATCTTGGTCAGCGCCGTCGCATGGCCATCGCCCCGGCGCGGATCGGCGTTCACGCTGTCGACCAGCGCGCGCACGCTGTGCTCGCCGTCGCCAATGACTTGCGGCGGATCGCGCCGCGCGGCAGCGACCAGCTTGTCGCCGACGACCAATAGACGGTAATCGCTGCCGGGGAAAAATTTCTCGACCAGCACCGCGCCTTTGCCGGTCGCGCTGGGGAAGGCTTTGTCGAGCTCTTCTCGCGTCTGGATGTTGACCGTCACGCCTTTGCCCTGGCTGCCGTTCTGAGGTTTTACCACTACCGGAAAACCGATGCGCTGCGCGACTTCCCAGGCTTCTTCCACCGTCTGTACCGGCGCGCCCATGGGCACCGGCGCGCCGGCGGCGTGCAGCAGGTGCTTGGTCAGGTCTTTGTCCTGTGCGATGGATTCGGCGACGGCGCTGGTGGAATCCACCTCGGCCGCCTGTATCCGCCGCTGACGGATGCCCCAGCCCAGCTGTACCAGACTGCCTTGCGTGAGGCGACGAAACGGAATGCCGCGCGCGACGGCCGCATCGACGATGGAGCCGGTGCTCGGGCCCAGCCGCAGGTCTTCATCCATCTCGCGCAGCTCGGCCAGCATCGCAGCGACGTCGGGCGCTTGCGCATCGGCCGGCAGCCGGCCGGTGACGGACTGCCATACATGCGCGACGATCTGCTGCGCCATCGTGAGCGCCAGGTGGCCGACATCTTCTTCGCTGTACTCGACAACGACCTGAAACACACCGTCTTCCGGGGTCGCGCTGGTGCAGCTGAAACTGATCGGGCAGCCGGCCTGCGCCTGCAGCGCGAGCAGCGTCGCTTCCAGCGCATGCGCGAGCGTCAGCGGCCCCTGATAGCCCGGCGCGCCGAGATTGCCGATGTCCGGGCACAGGCTGCGCAGCTTTTCCAGAAAACCGCTGACCGTGTCGAGCGCGCATTCCTGTGGGCTGCAACGGAGTTCGATTTCGAGCGCGGTGTGACGGCTCCAGAGATTGGGGCCGCGCAGGGCCCGGGTCTTGATCAGTTCCATGGTTCGGTTGCAGTGGTAGGTTCAGGCTGAGACGCGGCGCTCGGTGGAGGGCATCTCGAACGTCGTCAGCCCGGTGATGATGGTGTCAATGTTCATGCCCAGCGAGACCGCTGCGCCGACGGCGGCAAGCAGCACATCCGCCGGCAGCGCTCGCACCGGATCCGGCAGTGCGGACAGGGTCACCAGCGTGGCGCTGCGGTGACCATCGGCCTGCACGATCGCTCCGTCGTGCAGGAAGAGGGCGCGCTTGCCCGCTTCCCGGTGAGCCTGTATGGCCTGATGCTGCGCATCGGCGGCATACAGCAGCACATCGCCGTCGCACAGCTCGGCCATCTCCAGCACAGTCGCATCGGTGGCATTGAGCACGGCGGTGCCCGTTGGCAGCACCACATCGACCTGCGTTCGCAGGATCTTGAAGCGATGCTCGGGCTCGGTCATCAGCTGTTCGTCGAGACCGGGCACCGGCAGGCTGTCGGTGACAATACCGATCCGGCAGCGGTCGTAGGCCAGTCCCTCGGTCAGCAGCGACATCGGTCCGTTCTCGAAGACGGCGGCTTCGACATTGCGGTTGATGAGCAGGCGACGACCCGGCTCCCATCGTGCGGCATCTTGTTTTTCGAGCTGTCGGGCGCCGACGAACAGACCGTCACGGCAGGCGACGCCCGCCTGATAGCCATCGAGCTGCAGCAACCACGCGACCAGCCGCGCGATCTCGGTGGTATGCCGGCTGCCGGACACGCCCACGATAGGAATGCGGCCATCGTCGGTCTCGGGGAACAGGTGCCCAACGATGGCGTCGCCCACCGGCTGTGGCTTGCCTTGCGCCGGTTTCAGATGCATCAGCAGCCCCGGACCCGCATTCACCTCGATGACTGCGCCGCGCTGCCGCTCCAGCGGCTGGCCGATATCGCCGCAGACCAGGTCGATGCCGGCGATGTCGAGCCCGATCACCCGCGCGGCGAGCGTGCAGGCATGCGCGACTTCCGGATGGATCTGGTCGGTGCAATCGATAGCGTGGTTGCCATTGCCGACGATAAGCACGCGCCGGCCCTGTTCAGGCACTGATTCAACCGACAGGCGCTGTCTTTGCAGATTGGCGAGGATCACGCTGTTCTGGCGCGGAATGAGTGTCTCGAGCGGATGAATGTCCGCATTGCCGCGCCTCGGGTCGCTGTTGACCTGCGAATCGATCAGCTGCTCCACGCTGGAGCGGCCATCGCCGGTGACCCAGACGCTCTCGCCGCGGGAGACCGCTACGACCCGGCCGCCCACTACCAGCACGCGGTGCTCATTGCCTTCGATGAAGCGCTCGACGATCACGTCGATATCTTCGGCGCGCGCAACCTGATAGGCGGCGAGCACTTCCTCCTCGCTCTGCAGGTTCAGCATCACGCCGCGTCCGCGGTTGCCGTCGCGCGGCTTGACCACGACCGGCAGGCCGATCTCCTGCGCCTCTGCCCAGGCCTCTTCGGGGCTGTGCACGACCACGCCGGACGGCGTGGGAATGCCGCAGCTGGCCAACAGGCGCTTGGTCATGTCCTTGTTGCCGGCGATGCCTTCGGCGATCGCGCTGGTGAGGTCGGTCTCGGCCGTCCAGATGCGGTTCTGCCGCGCGCCGTAGCCGAGTTGCACCAGACTGCCTTTGTTGAGTCGTATGTGCGGAATCTTGCGCCGGGTGGCGCTGGCGACGATATGGGCGGTGCTCGGCCCGAGATAGAACTCGTCGATCGCCTTGCGGATCTTCGCCAGCCATGCCTCCAGGTCGTACGGGGTCTCATTCAGCACCGCATGCATCAGTTCGTGGCCGGCGGCCAGCGCGGTGCGGCCGACGGTTTCGTCGGGCACCTTGAACACCATCCGGTAGACACCCGAGCGCGTGGTCTCGCGGGTCTGGCCGAAACCGGCCTCCATGCCGGCGAGTTCGAGCAGTTCGATGATCACGTGCTCCATTACGTGGCCCATCCAGGTGCCTTCGCGCAGCCGTTTGAGGAAACCATAGTCGGTGCCGACGCCGCAGCGATGCGCGGCGACTTGTGGCAAGACTGCTAACAGCCGGTCGACAAAGCCCGGCAGTTTGTTGCTGGGCCATTCCTCCAGCACGCCCAGATCGAGCCAGGTCTCGATCACCTCGCGGTAGGTCCACATGTTCGGGCCACGCAGATAGGTGGTTTTGAGGAGACGTATCTCCAGCGGTCTGGGCGGATTGGTCGCTACGGCGGTAGGGGCAGTCATAAGGGTGCGGCAGACACAGGGTAAGATAGAGGGCTGGTTGGACGGGCGCGCCGACATCGGCGACAATCCGCGCTGCTGAATGTGTTCAGTGGAGGCGGCAGCCGCCGGTTCATGGATATTTTCGCTTCATTGCTGGCTTCGAATCCACCGCTTCATACGATTTATTACACATGCCCCCAAGCGTCACCTCCCTGCAGGCTACCCACGCGTCGAGCGACACCGCGGACCACGCATCCGCGCAGCCCGCGCTGAAACCGGGAGAGACTCTGCTGGCGTCGATGGAGCCGGACCTTGACGAAGCGATGAAGTTCTCCGTCAGCAGCATACTGCTGACGTCGGAGCGAATGATAAGCGATTCGGGTGGCAACGGGTGGTCCGTCTGGCCGCTGCATCCGGGCTTGTCACTTCATCACGCGGATCACGCCGGTGTTGCCACGTTGTCTCTGCACGATGACGAGCGCTGCCTTGCGCGCTGGCGCTTCACGCTGGAACAGGAAGTCGGCGCGATGCGTCTGCTGCAGGCGTTCGAGCGCATTCAGGCCAGCCGCGCCGGGCAGCCGATGGCATCGGACGACGGCACCGCGCGCTGCCCGAGCTGCCAGTCGCCGCTGCCAGAAGAAAGCGAAGAATGCCCGGTCTGTCATCGCGAGCTGCTCGAGCCCGTCTCGACCTGGGTGCTGTTCCGGCTGTGGCGCTTTGCCCGGCCTTACAAGATGCAGCTATTGCTGGGATTCGTGCTGACACTGGCGTCGACGGCGGCGCTGATGGTGCCGCCCTATCTGTCGATGCCGCTGATGGACGAGATCCTGATCCCGCAGCAGACCGGCACCGAGATCGATACGCATGATGTGATCATTTATCTGTCCGGCCTGCTGGTGGCGGCGCTGGCGGCGTGGGGTCTGGGCTGGTGGCGCACTTATCTGCTGGCGCTGGTGTCCGAGCGCATCGGCGCGCACCTGCGCACGGCGACCTTCGATCACCTGATGACCTTGTCGCTCGATTATTTCGGCGCCAAGCGCACCGGCGACCTGATCGCGCGCATCGGCAATGAATCCGACCGCATCTGCGTGTTCCTGTCGCTGCATGCGCTGGATTTTGCGACCGACGTGCTGCTGCTGGCGATGACGACGGTGGTGCTGTTCACCATCAATCCCTGGCTGACCATCGCCACGCTGCTGCCGTTGCCGCTGATCGTCTGGCTGATTCATCTGGTGCGCGACCGGCTGCGTTACGGCTTCGAGAAGATCGACCGTATCTGGGGCGATGTCACCAATGTGCTGGCCGACACCATCCCCGGAGTTCGCGTAGTGAAGGCCTTTGCGCAGGAGTCTCGCGAGTCGCAGCGCTTCCGCGATGCCAATCAGCATAATCTCGCGGTCAACGACAAGCTCAATCGCACCTGGAGCCTGTTTGCGCCCACCGTCACCATGCTGACCGAGGTCGGACTGCTGGTGGTCTGGGCCTATGGCATCTGGCTGGTGATCCATCATGGCGTGACGGTCGGCGTGCTGGTCGCCTTTATCGCGTACATCGGCCGGTTCTACGGCAGGCTGGATTCGATGAGCCGCATTGTCTCGCACACGCAGAAAGCGGCGGCAGGCGCGAAGCGGATTTTCGATATTCTCGACCACAGCTCCAGCGTGCCGGAACCGGCGAACCCGGTGAGACTCGGACAGGTCGATGGCGCGATTTCGATACGCGATGTGAGCTTCCGGCACGGCAGCCGGCGGATACTCGAAGGCGTCAGCCTTGACATCAAACCCGGCGAGATGATCGGTCTGGTCGGCCACAGCGGCTCGGGCAAGAGCACGCTGATGAACCTGATCTGCCGCTTCTATGACGTGAACGAAGGTTCGATTCATGTCGATGGCACCGATATCCGGCGCTACTCGGTCGCCGATTACCGCCGCAACATCGGGCTGGTGCTACAGGAGCCTTTCCTGTTCCACGGCACGATTGCGGAAAACATCGCCTATGGCAAGCCGGGCGCGACCCGCGCCGAGATCATCGCGGCCGCCCGCGCCGCGCATGCGCATGAATTCATTCTCAGGCTGCGCCATGGCTACGATTCCATCGTCGGCGAGCGCGGTCAGGGGCTCTCCGGCGGCGAGCGCCAGCGCATTTCGATTGCGCGCGCCTTGCTGATCGATCCGCGCATCCTGATGCTGGATGAGGCGACATCGAGTGTCGATACCGCGACCGAAAAAGAGATCCAGAAGGCGCTCGACAATCTGGTACAGGGCAGAACCACGATCGCCATCGCCCACCGTCTGTCAACCCTGCGCCGTGCCGACCGGCTGGTCGTGCTTGACCGGGGCGAGGTCGTCGAGGTCGGCTCGCATGACGAGCTGATGGAGAAACGCGGCGCGTACTGGAAACTCTACGAGGCGCAGGCGCGCAATGTCGATACCGAGGACAAGGAACCTCCGCGCCTGCACATCCCGCTCTCCAAGGTGGTCTCATGATGACCGAAGTCGTCAGCCAGACCTGGCAGGGGCATGCGCATCGGCTCTCGCGCGATGCGCACGGACGGCTGGTGTTCACGGATGCGCAAGGCGTGCAGCACGTGGGCGCGACGCCGGTGCAGGCCTTTCCCATCGATGCGCCGGGCGAGATGGTGTCACTGGTCGATGCTGATGGTCACGAGCTTGCGTTCATCCCAAAGCTCGCAGACGTGGGCGCAGAGGCCAGACAGTTGCTGACCGAGGAGATTGCCCGGCGCGATTTCATGCCGGTGATCGACAGTCTGCTGGCGGTATCCACGTTTTCCACGCCCAGCACCTGGACGGTGCGCACAGATCGGGGCATGAGCAGTTTCGTTCTCAAGGGCGAAGAAGACATACGCCGCTTGCGCGGCAACGGCCTGCTGATCACCGACAACCATGGCCTGACCTACCGCGTGATCGACATGCGCGCGCTCGACCGGCAGTCGCGCAAATTGCTTGATCGTTTTCTCTGAGCCGGCGGCTCGCGCCGCACTCAGCCTTGCGCGCTCTCCGGCGCGTCATCGTCGGGCATCCGGCACAGGCGCAGCCAAACAACGCCCAGCACGCCCGCCATCAGTGATGCGCAGAAGATCGCGATCTTCGATGCATGCACATTGATCACGTCGTCGCCAAACGCCAGATTGGTGATGAAGATGGACATCGTAAAGCCTATGCCGCCCAGCATTCCCGCCCCTGCCAGATGCGAGACGCGCAAATCCGAAGGCAGCTTGCACAGTCCCAGCCACAGCGCCAGCAGCGAGAGCAGCAGCACACCGAGCGGCTTGCCGATTACCAGCCCGGCCATGATGCCCAGACCATTCGCGCCCATCAGCTCGGCCAGCAGGTCGGTGTTCAGCAGCACGCCCGTGTTGGCCAGAGCGAACAGCGGCAGCACCACAAAGGCAATCGGCTTGTGCAGCAGGTTCTCCAGACGGTGAGAGGGCGAAGACTCGTGCTCGCTGCGCGACCAGAACGGAATGGCGAAGGCGAGCATCACGCCGGCGATCGTGGCATGAATGCCAGACTTGAGCATCAGCACCCACATCAGCACGCCGCCGGCAACGTAGACCGGCAGCGCGGAGATGCGCAGTATCCGGTTGCCTATCAATAGCAGCAGCCAGATCGCGAGGCTGCCCGCCAGATAAGCCAGCGACAGGCCGGTCGTGTAAAACAGCGCAATCATCACGATCGCGCCCAGGTCATCGATGACAGCAAACGCCACGACGAAGACTTTCAGCGACGCCGGCACCCGCGCGCCGAGCAATGCCAGCGCGCCGAGCGCAAAGGCAATGTCAGTGGCCATCGGAATGCCAACGCCCGCCTGCGTCGGCAGACCGGCATTGAAGCTGTAGTGGATCAGCGCTGGCACCACCATACCGCCCAGTGCTGCAAAGATCGGCAGCAGCGCATTGCGCAGACTGGACAGTTCGCCGACGTACAGCTCGCGCTCCAGCTCAAGGCCAATCATCAGGAAGAAGATCGCCATCAGGCCGTCATTGATCCAGTGCTCGATGCTGAGCCCCAGCACCTCGGTTTTCCAGAAGGCCAGATAGTTCGGACCCAGCGCCGAATTGGCGATGCCGAGGCTTAGCGCAGTGCAGATAAGCAGCAGCATGCCACCGGATTTTTCCGATTCGAAAAAGCGAACGAAAGTCTCGGTCAATCGGCGTGTGGGCATCGTCGTCGCGCTCCTCAGTCGGTGCCGTGCGTTCCGTGTTTTTCGCCGCCGTCCGCTATCGCATTCTCCGGGTTCATGAAGATAGGGCGGCCGTCCGGCGTGTTGAGCGGAATCAGGACTTCGCGCTGATTGTCATCTTTCAGCACCGCACACAGCGTGTGGCTGGAGCGCAGTTCGCCGTTCAGCTCGACCTCGAGGTCGGCGATCACGAGTTCCACGCCGGTGAGTATTTGTTTGACTTTCATTCGGCTCTCCATGGGATGATTTTCGCTTGCTGCGGGCGAAGTGTAGTCATTTTCATGTTCTCGCGCACGTGACCACTATAATTCCGCCCGTGCACCACCTGACCACTTTACTGTTCCGCTGGCCCTTGCCCGCGCTGTTCGCGTGGGCGATCAGTTGGCTCATCTATTTTTCTTTGCTGGGCGCCGGACTGGCGCCCTGGCTGGCGGTGACCCTGGCGAGCGTCGCCGGCGCACTGATCTCGGTGGTCGCCGGCACGTTAGCGCGCCGCATTGCCGTCGCCGCAGGCTTTCCTCTCTCCCTCCTGCTCTCCGGCGCTGTGGCGCTGCCTGCCTGGGCCTGGCTGCTGCCGCTGGCCATCGTGCTGCTGGTGTATCCGATGAATGCGTGGCGCGATGCCCCCTTGTTCCCCACGCCGGCCGTCGCCCTGACAGAGTTGTCGCACAAGGCGCCGCTCGCACCGGGAGCGTCAGTGCTGGACGCCGGTTGCGGACTGGGCCACGGCTTGCGCGCATTGCGCGCAGCCTATCCCGACGCGGCGCTGCACGGCACGGAATGGAGCTGGCCCCTGCGCGCCGTCACCGGTTTGATGTGCCCGTGGGCGCGCGTGCGACAGGGCGATATGTGGCGCGACGACTGGCGCGGCTTCGATATGGTCTATCTGTTCCAGCGGCCCGAGACGATGCCACGAGCCGTGCAGAAGGCGAGGGCAGAACTGAAGCCCGGCGCCTATCTGGTCAGCCTGGAGTTTGTGGCCACTGAGCTGGAGCCTCATGCGGTGCTCCGCACGCTGCCCGATAAACCCGTGTGGATTTATCGCGCTCCGTTCACGCATCAGACGTAGGTGCCCGCATAGGTCACGACGCGACCGCCGGAGCCGATCTTGAAGCGCGAGATGCCGGCCAGACTCCGTGTGTTGATGCCCCCCAGATCCAGCGTGCGCGTGCCGCGCTCTTTCAGCTCATGGAAGGCTCGCCACAGCAAGAGATTGTGCGCATTGGTGTCGCGGCCGGTGTCGTTCGACCAGCCAACGTGATAAGTCGCCGCCGTGCCGTGCAGCAGAAACAGCATGGCCGCGACTTTGTCTTTCTTGTGCTCGGCGCGCAGCACCATCATGGTTTTTGAGGTCTGGCTGCGCGAATGAATATAGCTCTCGACGAATTCGATCGGCAGGCCGTGGAAGCCTTTGCTCTGTCGTTGCGCGCGTTCTTCTTCCAGCAGCCAGCGGTATTGCGCCGGGTTGGCGCCGGTACGGACGATATTGAGCGAGGCTTTTTCCGACGCCACCAGACGATTGCGCCAGCGACCTTCCATCCCTGCACGAAAGGCCTCCGGGGTCTGGGTCAGGTCAATCAGCACGGTCGAATAGCCCGTCATCACGCGGGTAAGACGTGAGAGGCTTTCATCCGTGGGATCGAGCACATCGGGCGATAACAGCGCGAAGCGAGGCCGTTTCATCGGCAGCGTGCGCCTGAGTTCCGCATAGATGCTGGCGCGGGCGGCCGCCGGCACGGGCTTCAGCCACAACGGGCCCCGGGTACAGAGCGCAAAGCCCGCCAGATAGCCATAGCGGCGGCAGATGAACTGCGCCAGCGCGACGGTCTCGCCGTCAAGCACGACCTCGGCGCGGTGAACTTCAATGCCGAGCGTCTTGAGGCTGGTGCCATAGGCCCAGTCCTGCTGCAGGGCGCCGGACAGTCCGGCATGGGCGCTGTCCCAGGCCTGATAATCGATTTGATTCCAGAGTATGTGCATCTTTTATTTTCGGCAGCCGGGGCTCACCGCTGCAAAACAGGGCCGCTATAATCGATTTTCTATTTTGGCGCGCAATGATAAATCGTTTGATACCTCGTCTGACAAAGCGGGAAAAACCGCAGCCGATTCTGGGCCATGACATCGACAAACCCCGGATCACGGCGGCCGGCTGGCTGCTGATTTTCATGTATCTCGGCGTGCCGGCGATGCTGATCGGCGGCCTGATCGATTTACTGATCCAGCTCGGCACGGGCCAGTGCGTCGGTGTCTGGTGCCTTTTATGAATCGTTTTCGGCGCAGATATTTTTAAAAAAATAACATCAGGCCCGAAACGACCTCAGCTTGCACCTGCCGGGGCTGGCATAAACGCCTGCTTTGTTCCACAATGGCAATAATACCGGCTGCGCGCATGCTTGAGTTATCGCGGCTCGTGTCGATATACAAACCGATAGAGTGCGCCCGCTCAGGGACCTCGACCCGGCTTGCTTAAGGAGAGGCACATGTTTTTCTTCGTGGGATTGGCTGTCGTGTTTGGCTGCGTGTTCGGCGGCTACATCATGGCGGGCGGCAAAATGGCGCCGATTATCAAGGCCGCTCCTATCGAGGGCTTCATTATCGTGGGCTCGGCGATTGGCGCGGCACTGATCGGCAACAGTCTCGGCATTTTCAAGGGCGCAGTCGGCGGCATCGTGAAATGCATCAAGGGCCCGACCTATGGCCCTCAGGATTATCTCGACCTGATTCTGCTGGTCGGCAAACTGCTCAATGTGATGAAGAAAGAGGGCGCGGTCGCACTCGAAGCGCACGTCGAGGGCCCGGACTCCTCCGCGATCTTTGGCGAATACCCGAAGCTCGCCGCTGACCACGGCATCGTGCACATGATCTGCGACACGCTGCGTCTGGTCGTTATTGCGCAGGGCAATCTGGATGCCGATGCGGTGGACGATGTGATGAAGAACGCGATCAAGACGCACCATCACGACGAACTGAAATATCAGGGTATGCTGGCCTCGATTGCCGGTGCGCTGCCTGCGCTGGGGATTGTGGCGTGCGTGTTGGGTGTGGTGAAAACCATGGGCGCGATTGACCAGCCGCCGCCGGTGCTCGGTGCGCTGATTGGTTCCGCGCTCGTGGGTACCTTCCTCGGGGTGTTCGTGGCCTACGGCGTGTTCGATCCGCTGGCCAACCGACTTGGCCAGATCATCGATGAAGACGGACAGGTCTACAAAGTGATCAATGAAATGATCGTCAACACGCTGCGCGGCCATCCGGTTCCGCTGGTGATCGAGGCTGCGCGCGGTGTGATCAGTCATCATAACCAGCCGGGTTTTGCCGAAGTGTTCGACGGATTGCGCGGCAAGTAAATAAACGCGCTGATCATCCGGAACGCCTGCCTTGATTCTTCAACGCAGGCGTTTTTCTTTTGCGGGCCTGTGCAGCACGGAAAATTCTCAGGGCCGCTTGCGGTTGCGAAATTCACTTTCCCATGCTGAATATCAGCAGCTGCGCGTCGTCAGGTGCGCGCTGCCGAAATACGATCTGATAATGGCAACATCATGAATACAAGTCATGCTTTTGCACAGCCTGAATGACTTTGAAGCGATTATCTCGGTTAACATCAGCGCAGGCGTCGCACAACTGTCTGAATAAATAAAAATAATGTCTAAATAAAAATAATGCCGTTTTTCTTTTAAATCTGATTTTGATTATTCATCCAAGGGGGTGATCGTGGGATTGTTCGACATGTTCAAAGGAAGTCCGCCTGAGCTGACACCGAAGCTGGCGCTGGCGGTAGGCCTGCTTCACATGATTCACGTCGATGGCGAAGTTGAAGCGGAAGAAATCGGACAGGTCTTGCAGGCGCTGGGCAACGATAAATCGCTGTTCGAGAACGCCGGCAAATATGCGAAATCCAAAGATATCGAAGTCTTCCTGTCCGAGTCTGCGGCGCTCCTGAATGCCGATCAGAAGCTGTGCGTGCTGTTGAATTTGCTCGATTCGCTGATGGCTGATGGCGTGGCCGCTCCGCAAGAACAGGCATTGTTCAGCCGCTTCATGTCGGCCTATGGCGTGAGCGAACAAACTCTGCAGCCGTACGCGCTGGGCATATCGATGAAGAACAACCGCAAAGTGCTTGATTGAACCGAGGGCAGTATTCCCCGGGCAGAGGTCGCGCAAACATCAAAAAAACAGGAGGCGATGATGTCGAAACTTCAGCTGTTTGGTCAGGGGTTGCTGGCCGGCTTGATGATCATTATCTTGATTGAGTATTTTGCCGGCTTTCTGCACATCGACAAGGAAGAAACAAAAAAATACAGGAATACGCCGGATGGCCGTCTGCTCACGGTGATCCAGCACAGCTTGCTGATGATCCTGCTGGTTTTGTGCGGTCTGGGATCGGTGCTGATATTCAGCTGAGAGATCAGCTAAATTAAAACAGGGCGCCGGATGCAACCGACAGCGCTCGCGCGAAGTGCCTAACGGGGGGAGTCGAAGAAGCGATGGGTGATTACACCAATATGTCCGCGTACTACGACCTGATCATGACATCAGGCTATTACGACTACCATAAAATCGTAGAAAACATCACCAGAACCAGCAATTTTGACAGCGTGCTCGAGATCGGCTGCGGCACCGGGCTGATACTCGAAGAGCTGGGCCAGCGGGAGCCGGGCGCCGAAATCATGGGCGTCGATCTGACCGAGGCCATGCTGTCGATTGCGTCCGAGCGCTTGCAGCAGTTCCCGAATATTTCGCTGTCGCTGCAAAACGTGACGAATTTCGACCTGAAGAAGCGCTATGACCTCGCGTTCTCGTATGGCGGTGTCTGGTACTTCGTGGTCGATGGCGATAAAGAGCCTTTCATGGTCAGCCATCTGTATCAGGAAGAAGATAATCGTCAGGGACTGGCGCGGGTGGGCAGTCATGTGAATTCCGGCGGCCGGCTGCTGCTGGGCATACAAGGGCCGCATCATGACTATGCGAAGCCCGTGTCGAACGGCATGATGTATTCGCAGAAAATCGAACCCGCAGAGCACGGCTTTATCAAGCATTACTACCTTGCCGATGATGCGCGCGTACTGATGTCGCAAACGATCAACTATCGCACCTACGGCTGGCAGGAAGCGCTCGCGCTGCTCTCCGAGCACGGCTTCGAGCATGATGCCGGCGCAGACAAGTCGAGCCACTTCATCGCTTTCCGGAAGGTCTGATTTCGCAATGACATCGATCAGCCATACAGGCGCGGGCAAGCCGCGCCTTTTCTTTGTCGGCACGGGCAACATGGGCAACCCCATGGCGGCCAATCTGATTCGCGCAGGCTATTCGCTGTGCGTGTTCGACAAGGCCACGGAAAAAACAGCGAATCTCGTCAGCATGGGCGCGCGCGGCGTGGCGAGCCTGTCCGAGGGCGCATCGCAATGTGAGGTGGTGATTTGCTCGCTGCCGGGGCCCGCGCAGGTGCGCGAGGTCATGCTGGGCGAGCAGGGGCTGATCGCGATGCTGCCACCGGGCGCGACCATCATCGACACCACGACCAGCGCTGCCGATCTGGCGCGCGAGCTGGCTGACAAGGCAAAGCAGCGCGGCATTGATTTTCTGGAGGCGCCGATCACGAATGCGATCGATGCGGCAGCCGAGGGTCGGCTGTCGATTTTTGTCGGCGGCGAAGTGCAGTGCTTTGAACAACACAAGCCGATCTTCGAGGTGCTCGGCAACAAGGTATTTCATGTCGGCGCGCCGGGCAATGGCGCGACGATCAAGCTGCTGACCAATCTGCTGTGGTTCGTCAGCGCTGCGGCGATCGGCGAGGGACTGATGCTGGGCGCAAAGGCGGGCGTGCCGCTGGAGGTCGTCTGGGAAGCGATCAAATCCAGTGCCGGCAACAGCTGGGTCGCAGAACATGATGTTCCCTCGATCTTCGCCGGTCATTATGATCCGAGCTTTTCGCTCGCGCTGTGCTGCAAAGATCTGGGGCTGGTGAACGAGATCGCGCGCAGCCAGGGCTATGAACTAAGCATGGGCAAGTTCGCCGAATCGCTGTTCCGGCAAGCGATGGAAAAATATGGCGAATCTGCGGCCGAGCTGCATGTCGTGAAGCTGCTCGAAGAGCGCGCCGGCCTGTTGCTGCGCCCTCCGCACGGACAGCCGCTGTAAGCCAACTCAAGCCTACCCAAGCCAACGTATCTGAACAAACACCATGCAGGATTTCAGCAAACGCGGCGAGCGCCAGACGCAACTGATGGCCGAGGCACATCGCCACATGCCACAAGGCGTGGCCGAAAACTATCGTTACTGGGGCGACGAGCGCACCGTTTTCATCGAATCATCAAAAGGCTGCTGGCTGACGGATTGCGATGGCCGTCGCTATGTCGATTTTCGTCTGGGCTACGGGCCGATCATTCTCGGCTACCGGGATGATCGGGTCGATGCCGCCGTAGTCGAGCAGATCACCCGGCGCGGCACCTTGTCGGGCTTTGCAACAGCGCTTGATACGGAAGTCGTCCGGCAAATCAAGGCGATGTGCCCGAACATCGAGAAGATGCGGTTTGCAAACTCGGGCACCGAGGCGGTGATGGGCGCAGTGCGCACCGCGCGCGGCTACACAAAGCGCGATCGCGTTGTGATCGTCGAGGGCGGATTCCACGGTCTGTACGATGAGATGATGTGGAAGTCCGATATCGAGCACTGGGATCCGGCAGGCACCACGCCGCCGTCGGTGATTCCCTTCGGCGGCGGCATACCGGGGCAGGCGCGCGATCTGGTCGAGCTGATCGTGCTGAACGACATGCCCATGCTGGAAGCCTTGTTCACGCAGCGGGGCGAGCAGATCGCCTGCGTGGTGCTGGAGCCCATCATCGGCAATGCGGGCAGTATCTCGGCGACGCAGGCCTGGCTGCAGCGCCTGCGCGACCTGTGCACCGCGTATGGCGCGATGCTGGTGATCGATGAAGTCAAGACGGGTTTCCGCGTGGCGAGGGGCGGCGCGCAGCAGCTGTATGGCATCCACGCTGATCTCACGACCTATGCAAAGGCGATGGGCAATGGTTATCCGGTCGCTGCCTTTGGCGGTCGCGCCGAGGTGATGGATGTCGTCGGCGCGTACAAGGGCGGTGTGGTGCACGGCGGCACCTACACGGGAAATCTCGTGGCGCTGTCGGCGGCGCATGCGACGCTGAAGATTCTGGATCAGACCGATGCGCTGACAAGCATTGACCGGGTCGGCGCGCAGATCCGCGATCTGCTGGGCCGGGTATTTGCCGGCGCCGGCATCGAGTATGCGTTCGCGGGTCCGCCGGCGATGTTCGGCATCCATTTCACGCCGACCGTGCCGACCAATTACCGCGACTGGCGCATGACCAACAGCGATCTCTATCGCGCATTTGCCTGGAAGCTGATTGATTATGGCGTGATGCTGGAGCCCGACTCGCGCGAGCCGTGGTTCATCTGCGAGGCGCATCAGGAGCTTGATCTGGGATGGCTGGAGGAGGTGGCTACACGCGCGATGAAAGAGGCCTGCGAGATGGCGGCAAGGGGCGAGATATAAGCGCGACCTTTACGATAGCGGCTCACTGCCCTTGATCAGTCGCTGGCCTTACCACTGTCCGGAACAGTAGATAATCGCCGGAAAACTCGCGGCCCATGCCCAGACAAAACGGTTCAGTCCGAAGAAGCGGAACACCAGCAGGTGGAAAACCGCCGCTCCACCGCACCACAGCACTGCCCACGGCGGGCCCGCCAGCGAGAGCGGAAACAGGCATTCCCACACAATGAACGACCATGAGGCGGCCATGGCAATGCCGCGACGACGGAGCAGGCTGTCATCCGGCAGCGGCCCGTGCAGCCCGCCATCAAGAAAATGCGTGAGTATCCGGCCATCGCGCCACTCAGGCTGCAAGAGCTTGATCGCGCCCGAGATGAAATATGACGTGATCGAATGAATTGCGATGTACCAGAGCCCCGCCTTTGCGGCCAGCACCGGGCCGGCGAACGGCTGCGCGATCTGTGACACCAGCACACCAGTCAGCACGACCAGTGTCATGAAGTCGCTGCCGCCATTGAACGCGCCGCGCCAGCGGATCAGGATCAGCAGCGTGCTGATGAACAGGAAAGCACTGCTGGTCAGGCTGACGCCCGCATACAGACTGGCCGCGGCACTGGCGCGCAGCAGCAGATGCAGCCGGTGATTGCGTTCCTGATACAGCCAGTCGAGCAGTCGCCGCAGCCAGACCGGCGCATGCGCGACATCGTGCTTTTGCACCTCCCACGACCAGACTGCGGCGACATCGCCGAAATGCTGCAGGCGCAGAAATTCCATGGTCTGTATCAGCAGGCTGGTCGCCAGCAGCCACTCGAGTGCGCGCAGAGTGAGGTAAAGATCCATCGTTTACCAGCCCAGCACCGGCGAGGTGAGCACGGCATCGTGTTCGTCCGGCATCGCAGCCATCGCGGGCACCAGACGCACCTGGAACTGATAGCTCGTCGGTGACCCGCCTTCGCACTCGATCAGCCATCGCGTCAGACGCTGCACCATCTGATACGTGACCAGCTGGCGAACATCGGCATCCTCGGGCAGTTGGGCCAGATCGGCGCTCAGATGATCGACCAGATTCTGCTCGGCCAGCGTGAGATTGTGCCGCGGATTGTGAATCAGACTGACCCAGGACAACCGGGCGCGTGGCATGAACATCTGCCAGTCAGACCACGCACCGCGTGCGTCGGCGGCACGCCAGAACAGCCGGGGCTGATGACCGGCGCCGTGATAGAAGCGCCAGTTCGGAAAGAAGCTGCGCAGCAGAAACCACCACGGCCCGCTCACCACCCGGCCGCGCCGGGTGAGGCTAATCACCAGAAACAAAAAATAAGCGCCGATGAGCAGCAGGCTCAGGCGGTCAGGGGCGACGTCCATCCGGCTTCCCGGCAGTTGCAATTAGGAAATTTTACGGTTCCTGCACAGGGAAAACCAGTCGGGCGGACGCGGAATCAGTATGATTTCTATTATTGCAAATGATAATGATTCGCATTAGAATTACGAAGAAAGTTACTTTTGGGAAAAATAATGAAAAAAATCATCACGAACGGGGCCGCAAGAGGGCGCAGCCTGTGGGCTGTCATGCTGATCACACTGGCGGCGTTCAGCGCGCCTCAGGTCAGTGCGGGCGAGGGCAGCTTTGGCTGGATCTACACGCTGGATCTGCAACCAAAGGGGCGTCTCGAATTCGAGCAGCGGCTGCAGCTGACCCGCAAGCAGGCAGCCGGCAAGTATGACCTGTGGCGCTCGCGTACCGAGCTTGAATACGGCCTGACCGATGACATCCAGATCGCCGGCTACATTAACGCCTACTCGGTGAATGCCTCCGGCAATTACACCAACCCGCTGGCCTGCGGCACCGCGGCGAGCTGCACCGGTGGTTTCGGGGTGTCGGGAGATGGCGACTCTGCTTATCGCAAGACCGATGTCGAGGGCGCGTCGCTGGAAGCAATCTGGCGCCTGAGCAATCCGGTGATCTCGCCCGTGGGCGTGGGCCTGTATGCCGAGCTCACGCGCGGCAAGCTTGCGGACGAATTCGAGACGCGTCTGCTGCTGCAATCGAACTTTCTGGATGACAGTCTGATAGTCGCCGCGAATATCGTCTACGAGGCCGAGAACATCAAATTCACCGGCGAGACCAGCAAGGAGTCAATGGTCGATGTGCTGCTGGGCGTGTCATATCGCTTTGCGCCGCGCTGGACGGCGGGCATCGAGCACCGGTATCACAATGATTATGCCGGCCACGGTCTGAACCAGCACACGCAGCGCGCCAACTTCATTGGCCCCAATCTGCACTATGCGACCAAGGACTGGTGGGCCACGGCGGCCTATCGCCACCAGATCGGCGGCACTTGCTGGGAGCCGGGCGCTGCCGAGTGCTCGGGCGGCAAGGTCTGGGACAGCCACGGTCGTGAAGAATTCATCATCAAATTCGGCCGCCCGTTCTGAGGACGCATGATGCGCTGGACTCCTTCGCCTCTGATGCAACTGACTTCGCTGACGCCGCTGGCGCTGCTGGCGGCGGTGCCTGCGGTGCATGCCGAGGCGCGCATCTTCGTCTCTGTCGAACAGGCGCAAAAGAAAATCTTCGGTAATACGCCGCTGCGGCAAACGCCGGTAGTGCTGACCGAAGCGCAGACCGAGAAGATGCGCGCCGCCTCGTCTGTCCGGCAAAGCTTTCGCGGCGAGCGTATCTGGCGCGCGCCGGATGGCAGCTGGTTCATCGTTGATGAAGTGCTCGGCAAGCACGAGATGATCACGTATGCGCTGGTGCTCAATGCTGACCTGAGCGTTCGCCAGATCGAGGTGCTGGAATACCACGAGTCCTATGGTTATGAAGTGGCCGAGGCCTCGTGGCGCCAGCAGTTTGTCGGCAAGACACCGGGATCGGCGATAAAACTTGGTAATGACATTCGTAATGTGTCGGGCGCGACGCTCTCCTGCAAGCATCTCACCGACGGCGTGAAGCGCCTGATGGTGATGGCCGACATGGTGCTCAGGCCGCTGGATGGCAAGTAGCGTCACAGAGCGGGAAACGACATCGGAGGCGGCGCGCTGCCGTCCGATGCTGGGTACCTATGTCGAGATCCGGATTGTGCAGGCGGACAGCATGACAGCGCCGGGTGCAGCCTTCGATGCGGCGTTCGATGCGGCGTTCGCGGCCATCGCGCAGTGCGAGGCGCTGATGAGCTTTCATGATCATGCCAGTGAGCTGTCAAAGATCAATCGCGCCGGTGCGGGAGAGAGCGTCGATGTTCATCCGTGGACCGCGCAGGTGCTCGCCAGCGCGGCGGCGCTGCATGATCTGACCGACGGCGTGTTCGACGCCGGCGTCGCCGCGCAGCTGGTTGGCTGGGGTTTGCTGCCTGCGCCATCGCCCGTGTATGCAGGCAGGCGGGCGAGCCTGTGCGATATTGATTGCAGAGAGGGTGAGGTACGCATTCTGCGCCGCACCTGCCTGGATCTGGGCGGCATCGCGAAAGGTTTCGCCGTGGACCGGGCGGCCGATGCGCTGCGCGGTCGGGGCGTGACGCACGCGCTGATCAATGCCGGCGGCGATCTGCGTGTGCTGGGCGAAGCGCCGCAGCCGATCTACGTGCGCAATCCGCGCTCGCCATCCTCGCTGATTCACCTCGGCGAACTGGCGGATGGTGCGCTCGCCACGTCGTCGCCGTATTTTTCAGCGCAGCCTTCCGGTCCGGCAGGCAGCGAGGTCTGCGCGCTGGTCGATGCGCGCAGCCGTGAGCCGCTGATCGACGCGCGCAGCTATACCGTGATCGCGCCGGAATGCTGGATCGCGGATGCGCTGACCAAGGTGCTTGCGGCCGGCGTGCCGGGCGACGCTGCGTGTTTTTCGCACTATGGTGCGCAGACCATTATCCTCTGAACTTTATCTCTGAACGCCATGAACCAGGACAGCCGCGACACTACGACACGCCCGTCTGCGCGCGCCGGGCGCTTGCCGCCACTGCAGCGCTGGCTGGCTTATCTGTTGTTTCTTGTCTGCGGCGGCAGCGGGCTGGCCTATCTGCTCGGCCACGAGCTGGAGATCGCGCGCGCCGTGCTGGCGGATCATCAGATGCTGGTCGCGCATGGCGTCAGCGCGTCGGTGATGCTGGTGCTGGCCGGATCGATGCTGTCCACGCATGTGCGCGTCGGCTGGCGCGTGAAGCGCAACCTGTGGACCGGAATGATCATCCTCAGCGTGCTGCTCCTGCTCGCGGTGTCTGGCGAGATGCTGTATTACGGCAGCGAAGAAAGCCGCGATCCGTCACTGTGGGTGCATTGGGTCGTCGGCGTTCTGACGCTTTTGATCGCGCCGCTGCATGTGCTGGCCGGGCGCCGCTCCGCTCGCCGGGCATCAGCGCACTGAACGGATTTCTGATGCTCTCATCCCGGGTGATTTACACTTACGGGTTGTGATCTTCGGAGGTACTGCATGGGACTGGCGCTGGAACCCCGGCACTGGGTGCTTTTGGTATTCATCGCTTCGGCGCTGTACGCGCATCTGCGCGGCACGGTGCGCTTCGGTCTGGTGCGCGCGCTCACGGATTTCACGGTACTGATTGCGCCGGTGAATGCGCTGATGTATGCGTTCTCGCGCACGCCGCGCTCGGCCTATATCGACCAGAAAGACTTCCCCGAACTGGCGCTGCTGAACCAGCACTGGGAAATCATCCGTGATGAGGCGATGGCGCTGGCGGATGACGGGCAGATCCGCGCCGCGTCTGGCTACAACGATCTCGGTTTCAACTCCTTCTTTCGCACCGGCTGGAAGCGTTTCTATCTGAGCTGGTACGGCAGGGAACTGCCTTCGGCAGCAGAAAAATGCCCGCAGACGATGGCGCTGCTGAAGCAGATACCGACCATCAAGGCCGCCATGTTTGCATCGCTTCCGCCGGGCGCGACGCTGGTCCGCCATCGTGATCCTTACGCCGGCTCGCTGCGCTATCACCTCGGACTGGTCACACCGAACGACCCCGAGTGCTTCATCGAAGTCGATGGACAGCGCTATCACTGGAAAGACGGCGAGTCCGTGATGTTCGATGAGACCTTCATTCATCATGCCGCCAACAAGACAAGCCATCAGCGGGTGGTGCTGTTCTGCGATGTCGAGCGTCCGTTGTGGGGTGCGCCGGTGCGCTGGTTCAACCGCCTGTTCGCGCGCCATGTGATGGCAGCGGCCTCGTCGCAGAATGTCGAGGGCGAGGGTGTCGGCTTGCTCAACCGGCTGTTCGGCGGCTTCTACGCGCTCAGACTGAAAGCCAAGCAGCTGAAGGAATACAACAGTCGCGTCTACTACTTGCTGAAATGGGTCGCCATCCTCGGCCTGCTGTGGGCGCTGTTCTGGTGAGCCAGACAAAGTTTCTTATTTACAATAGTTCTGAAAATTGCCAGAATGGCGCGGTCCCGGATTTCGTTCTGCGCCAGCGATGCGAATTTCTCTTCGTCGGTCCGCCGCCATCGGCTCTCTGATGCTCGTGCTCTTGCACGGCCTGACAGGCTGCGCAAGCCAGAGCGAGCTGACCGCCATTCATCTCGATCCCGATCACCCGCAGTACAAGACCCGCAGCTGCCAGAACAGTCTGGCCGCGAGCGAGCGGCACAAGGACATCAAGAGCGCCGCGATGATCGCCACGCCGGCCTTGTTGCTGCTCTCGGGCGGGCTGCTGCTGCCGGTCGTGGCCGCCAATGCCGGGCTGGATGCGGCCGATCGCGTGGACGCGTCGGCCATGGCGGACCGCTGCGGCGGCAAAGGCCAGCGTGCTTCCGATATCGCCAGAGATGTCGCGATCGGCGCCTCGGTCGGGGTGGCGACCGGCGGGTTGCCTAACCGATGACTGCTTCAAGCGACGCTGCGCCCGCGCGGGCTCACGGCCGCTTTTCCGTACTGATCGCCTGCCGTGGCACGTGACACCACGGGTGGCCTGCGCTGGCATCTGCGCGCCTTTGTGCGCCGCCGGCGCTGGCATCTCACCTCCGACCTGATCGCCGACTGGCTGGCTACCATCGAGCCCTGGCATGACGAGCTGCTGCTGATCGGAGGAAGCGCTGGCTGGATGATGTCCGGCCGCTGGCTGCAGCGCTTCCGGCGCGTAGTGCTGGTGGATGTGGATCCGTATGCCGGACCGCTGTTTCGCTTCAATCATGGGCGTGCGCTGCGGCAGTCGGGCACGCGCTTTGAGGCCGTGCAGATCGATGCGATGCAGTCGCTCGAAGCTTTGCTCGCAGACTACCCGCAGGCCAGCGTGTTCTTCGACAATGTGCTCGGCCAGCACCTGTACCGGGTGCGCGACATCGAGCGCGCCGAGCGTGACCTCGGGCGCATTGCAGAGCGGCTGTCCGGACGTGAATGGGGCAGTGTGCATGATCTGTTTTCGGGGCCGGTGGCGGCGGGCAGAGCGCCGGCGCAGCCGGTGATGAGCTTCCCGGCGATGAACTCTGCGCAGGGCGCGATCGTCGATGGCCTGTCAGGCACGCCATTGCACAAGCGCCTGCTGGCGCAAGTCGGCGGCTGTGGCGAGTGGATGGATCATCTGACGTCCGAGGTTTTTCCGGTTGGCACACAGACGCGCCTGATTGCCTGGCCGTTCCTGCCCGCTTATGCGCACTGGCTGCAGGCAGGCTGGGTGCGTGAGAGCGCTCGGGCCGGGTAAAGATTTACCCGGAAAATCCGATTACCTGAAAGGCGGAAGTTTCGCCGGTACAATTTTGCCCTGACTCTCTTATCCGAAAAGGCCAGCAATGAAAGCCAAGTTTCTGTCTGCATGGGTTGCAATGATGTTTGCCGCCTGCGCGCACGCCGGCGGTCCTGACCCGGAATGGGAATACGAAGGCGAGAAAGGGTCGCGCAGCTGGGGCAAGCTCGACCCTGCGTTCAAGACCTGCGGCATTGGCAAGCGCCAGTCGCCGATCAATATCGAAGAGCGCGAGGCCGAGCGCGGTGGCCTCAAGCCCATACCCTTCAACTACAAGGCCGGCCCGGGCGAGATCGTCAACAACGGGCACACGATTCAGGTGAATCTGGCCAATTCCGGTTCGGCGCGTTTTGACGGGCTGGAATATCGCCTCGCGCAATTCCACTTTCATACGCCGAGCGAAGAGAAGATCAACGGCATGGCCAGTCACATGGTCGCGCACCTTGTGCACCGTGCCGGTGACACCAAGCTCGGTGTCGTGGCGGTGCTGATCAAATTGGGCAAGGAGAATCCGGCGTTGAAGCCGGTGTTCGACAATCTGCCGCCCAGCGAAGGAAAGACCGCGCCGCTGGCCAGCTTCAATCCTGCGGATATTCTGCCGGCCGATCCGACTTATTTCGCTTACATCGGTTCTCTCACCACGCCGCCCTGCACCGAGGATGTGAAGTGGCATGTGATGAAGACGCCGATCGAGATTTCCTATGCGCAGCTGGCGGCGTTCAAAAAAATGTACCGGATGAATGCGCGCCATACGCAGGCCGCGAACGGACGGCGCATACAGATGATGACGCCGGATGCAGTGGGGGCGGGAAGTTCAGCGCCGTCGAGCGCGGCGCCTGCGGCAAAATCAGGCGCGCACTGAACGCGCAGCGAGGATCAGATCTTGTCCAGCGACTGATGCAGCCGCAGGATTTTTTCTTTCAGCTCCGGACGCGAGTCCATCAGTTCCGCATTCGGAATCAGCTGCCGGCGTGCGTCGGGTTCCGCTGCTTCGGGTTCGGGTACCTCGATCTTGCGGGGCACTGGCAGATAGATGGCTGTCATCAGCAGGCTTAACACCAGCCACAGAATCCACACGCTGCCCGCTGGTATCTGACCCAGCACCGGCAGCGAGGCGAAGTCGCTGAGCCAGCTGCCCCAGTACAGTCGCAGCCACCAGAGCAGGTTGCCCTGCGCGACAGATATCCACACGTACACCGCACCGAACAGCAGCCAGTTCAGTGCCAGCAGCGCTGAAGCGCGGCGTGACCGGGTGTGTTCCATCCGCGCTGTCCTCAGCCTTTCAGCGCCGACACCAGTTTGTCGCTGAGCGACTCGGCGATCTGCAGCCGCAGCTTGGAAGTCTCGTGCACTTCCTGCTCGCTGCGATAAGCAGAGACCACCAGCTCGGAGGCGAGGTGGCGCACGCTTTCGATTTCTTTGCCCAGCGCGATGATGCGTTCTTCCAGCGCTTTTTTCTCTTGCAGCTTGGTGCCGATCAGTTTGATCGCTGCATGTACCTGTGTCCATGCCTGCAAGCGCGGGTCATTGATCTGCAGACTGTCGAAGACATCCTGAATTGATTCGCCCAGATTCACCAGCGCTTCAGCAGAATAGCCCTCGTTGTCCATCGGCTCCACGCGGGGCTCGATGCGCGCTTCCATGCGCGGATGATCGGTAATGGATAGCACCTCGGCAGTTTGCGCCGCTTCCGCCTCGGACCAGCCGGTCTTCGGTTCAAAGCGCATCATGGTCGGTTTTGATGATGCTTTTCCCATAATCAAATCCCTTTATCTGATTTGTTTAAGTTCTTTTAATCCGGTCAGTCTGTTAAAAGACTTCAAAAAAACATTGAATATTCAAAAAATATTGATCTATACTCCGAGTTATATTATGGCAAAATTTCCCTCAAGGCAATGTTTTCTTTGGGAATGTGCCTCAAAATCAAAGGCTTGCATCAAAATCAGAGGAACTTCATGAGCAAGGCACTGAGAATACTTATCACCAGCCAAAAGGGTGGGGTAGGCAAAAGCACTGTATCTGCCAATCTGGCAGCCTATTTCGCCTATATATCGGGCAAGAAGACCTCGCTGATTGATTTTGACCATCAGGCCACCTCCGGCAAATGGGTGAAAAAAGCTTATCCGATCGGCATCAATTGCCAGACGGTTGACCTGCCTAATGCAAAAGGTTCGGGCGTTGCGCTGTTAAAAGCCAAGGAAGCACTGCGAAAGTCGGTGGATTCGATGGAAGTCGTGATCGCTGATCTCACCTGGGCGGATGTGCTGCCCCCGGACTTTCTGTTCGAGTTTGATCTCGTGCTGGTGCCCAGTTCCTTGTCGCGCGTCGAGCTCGACAGCACGCTGGAGTTCGTGAATCGTTTTTCTTTCGTCTTCAACTCGCGTCTGCGCAATCCGCCCAAGCTGGTGATCGTCCCCAGCCGCGTCGACAATTTGCACACCTACGAAGGGATTTTCTCGAAGTCGTTCAACGCGGGCTTCTTCCTGTCGCCGCCTGTCATGTACAGCAATAGCGCAGGCGAGTTTTTCGGCAATGAATTCTTCGTGATGACGTCGAATCAGGAAATTCGCGAGAACTTCCTCGACTTCGGCCGTTCGATCGAACAGCTCGGACAGACCGAAGCAGATATTCGTCAGGCATCGAAACAGGCCGCGCTCACGCACAAGGTCAGCGGTTCGATTCTTGACCGTTTCCGCGCGGTGCGCAATTCCACGCCGGAGCCGGCGCCGCGCCCCGCTGCCAATGACGCTGATCGCATGCCGGTTGCGCGCAACCGTATCAAGGCAGCGATTCCGTCTTTCCTGATGATGGGCCGGGACGGCTGAGTCCGGAACTTCGCCGGAATCTGCTCAGCACTATTTACTTGCTGTCTTCTGAAGGCGGCTGCACTGTACCGTAGAGCAGTGCAGCGACCTGCGGATTGTCGGCAGCAAACACCTCCAGCAAGGCATCCACTTCGGCCGCGAGCGTGGCTGAATCGGCGGTGCCCATCCACTGCGAACGATTATTCCTGATCATCAGCAGCTGATCGACCGAACAGTTCTTCGCGCGTTTTTTCAGCCAGGTTATCGCCTGCGTGCGGCGCTTAACGGGATCATGCACGTCAAGGCCCAGCGAACGGAATTCAGCGACGACGCAGGGCGGTCCCTCCGCTTTGGCATTCTTGCGCAGCTCTTTTTCGGTCGCCGCCGGCGCAGCATTGTCAGTCGCTTTGGGATCAATGGGCTTACCAGCAGATTTCGGGTCTGCGGTCTTGGGATCAGCCGCTTTCGCGCCCGCAGATTTTGCATCCGGGTTCTTGGCATCGGCGGCCTTGGCATCGGCGGGCTTGGTATCGGAGGGCTTGCTATCAGCCGACTTTGCGTCGGCCGGCTTGGCATTCGCCGCGGGCGCATTCTGCGCGAATGATGCAGCGCTGCCCATCGCGAGCAGGAGGCTGATACTGATGCCGAGCAGTCCACGCATGGGGATCAGGCCTTCGCGCCGACATCCTGATACAGGATGGTGATACTGATGCGGCGATTGCGCGGATCGGCGGGATTATTGGGCACATAGGGCACGGTATCGGCAACGCCCTCGATGCGCTGGAACCGGCTCTCGGGCAGTCCGGCCTCTTGCAGCAAGCGGCGCGTCGTCTCGGCGCGCATGCCGGACAATGACCAGTTGCTGTTGACGCCATCGTCATAGGCAAGGCTGTCGGTGTGGCCGCGTATCGCGACCTTGTTAGGCATCGCTGCCAGCGATTTGGCAACTTCGCGGATCAGCGTCATCGCGCGCGATTGCATCTTGTTGGTGCCAAGGCCGAACATGGAAAAATCGGCCTTGTCGATCACCTCGATGCGCAGGCCGTCTTTCTCGCGAATGAACTTCACCTGATCCTTGATCTTCTCCAGTTCCTTGTTTAGCGACAGGCTTTCGCGCACTTCTTTCTCCAGCTTGTCGAAGGCTTTCTGGTCGGCCTCGGCGGCGATGCGCTGACGCTCTTCGGCAGACAGCTCATCCGGATTCTTGTCCTTGGTTTCGTCCTTGGTCTTGCCATCGCCCGACTGGGTGCCGGCCTCGGAGCGCGGTGTCTCGCGCTCGAACACACTGGTGGTCTTGCCCGCATAGGGCATGCCGTCGCTGTCCATCACGGAAAATCCGCCCATCAGGCCGCCGGCGCCCGGCCGCTCGCTCATGGTCACGTTACTGTGGGAGGTCGGCTTGAAATAGTCGGCGATGCTCTTGCGCTGGTCTTCGTTGGTCGAACCGAGCAGCCACATCAGCAGGAAGAAGGCCATCATCGCCGTCATCATGTCGGCCAGCGCGATCTTCCATGCGCCGCCGTGCGCGCCGGCGTGGTCGCCGTCGATCTTCTTTTTCTTGACAATAGGCTCTAGCGCCGGCGCGCCTTCCGCGGCAGGCGCTTCGGCGGCCGGAGGCGGTGCGCCCTCGGCGCCTTCGGCAGGCTTTTGTTCTTCGGCTTCTTCAGCCATCCTGATTTCCCGGTCGGACAATGAGACAGATACATCGGCAGCAGTCGGCGAAAATCAAGCCCGTACAGGCATTCGACCGGCTGTGTACTTTCGGCAAGATCATACCGCACAATTTCTCAGTGGCATCACTCAGTGGCATCA
>JACCDH011203611.1_pt1 | contig 48536 bp, 46 predicted proteins | sample 7442481 | NCBI WGS metagenome assembly JACCDH01 (sample SAMN15323433, study PRJNA562643) | freshwater metagenome | isolation source: river surface water | place: USA:Blue River Watershed | collected 2017-08-15
GATAATTGTTTTAAAAACACTATATTGGTTCTTTAATTGAAGGCTAAAAATAAGATATTTTACAAAAGTATATCGAATTTGTTAAAAATATCTACTAAAATGGTTTTTAATTTTAATAAAAATTATATTTTTGCACCTCATTAAATTTAATATAAATGGCAACATATAACAAAAGAGGTTACAAAGCCCCAAAACCAGAAGACGCTAAAGTTGAAAATGATTTTGAAGAAGTAATTGATGTTAGCGATAGTACAACTGCTGAGGTATTCAATACATTGGATGCAACTGCTTCTAGAACGGAAGATTGGGTGGCTAAAAATCAAAAATTGATTTTAACGATAGTAGGTGTTATTGCATTGGCTACTTTAGGATATGTTTTATATAGCAAATTTATTGTTGAGCCTAAAGAAGATAAAGCTACCAATGAAATTTTTCAATCGCAACAATATTTTCAACAAGCGGTTGACGCCACTACAAAACCAGATTCATTGTACAATTTAGCACTTAAAGGTGGTGAAGGTAAATTAGGATTTGTTGGAATTGCAGAAGAGTATGCAGGTACAGATGCTGGGAACTTAGCCAATTATTATGCGGGTATTTCGTATTTAAATATTGGAGATTACAAAAATGCAATCACTTATTTAGAGAATTTTAAATCAGAAGATGCTGTATTGAAACCTTTAGCTATTGGTGCAATTGGTGATGCATTATCGGAAACCAATAAAGTTGACGATGCGATTGCTCACTACAAAAAAGCAGCTGAAGCAGCAGAAAATGATTTTACAACGCCACGTTTCTTGTTCAAAGCTGCCCAATTGTTGGTAGTTTCAGGAAAAAAAGCAGAAGCTAATAAATTGTTTGTAACGATTAAAGAGCAATATGAAACTTCTAAAGAAGGTGAAAATATTGATGCCTATATCGCGATGACCGAATAAATATGGCAACAGAAAATAAAAACTTATCCAATTACGATAAAAACACAATCCCAAACGCGAAAGATTTTCGGTTTGGGATTGTTGTTTCAGAATGGAATGAGCAGATTACCGAAGGGTTGTTTCAAGGAGCCTTTTCGACCTTAATCGACTGCGGAGCCTTACCCGAAAATATTATCAGATGGAATGTACCGGGTAGTTTTGAGTTGATTTTTGGCGCAAGACAGATGCATGAAAAATTGGATGTAGATGCTGTTATAGTAATGGGATGTGTCATTAAGGGGGAAACCATGCATTTTGAATTTGTTTGTGAAGGGGTGACCCAAGGCATGAAAGATTTGAATTTGTTGTATGATGTGCCTACGATTTTTTGTGTACTAACCGATAACACATTACAGCAATCAATTGATAGAAGCGGTGGGAAACATGGTAATAAAGGAATTGAAGCCGCTGTAGCCGCTTTAAAAATGATCGAATTGAATTCGAGTACGAACGCTTAAGACTTTTAAATACCCTAATAAGATTCACAGCAGGTCACTTTTTCGGTGAAAAGCTGTGAATTTTTTTATTTTGCGCTATTTTGTTACTAACTTTTCACTTTTTCCAATTTTATCGTCGTAAAAACCAGCATAAATTTTCATAAATTTGTAGCAAAACCTAATAAAATACCTCAGATTAATGTCGGGAATTATTCAATTATTACCGGATCACGTTGCCAATCAAATTGCGGCAGGAGAAGTGGTGCAACGCCCGGCCTCTGTCGTAAAGGAATTGTTGGAGAATGCTGTGGATGCGAAAGCATCGGACATTAAATTGATTGTAAAAGAAGCGGGGAAAACCTTGGTGCAAGTGATTGATAATGGATTGGGTATGAATACTACCGATGCCCGTTTGTGTTTTGAGCGCCATGCTACGTCTAAAATTCGCCAAGCTGAAGATTTGTTTGATTTGCACACCAAAGGTTTTCGTGGAGAAGCATTGGCTTCTATTGCAGCCATTGCACATGTAGAAATGAAGACCAAGCAAGATCAGGAAGAATTAGGGAATCACATCGTTATTGAAGGTAGTAAATTAACTACGCAAGAAGTGGCTGTTTTGCCAAAAGGAACTTCGTTTGCGGTAAAAAACTTGTTTTTTAATATTCCGGCCCGACGCAATTTTTTAAAATCGGAAACTGTTGAATTTCGTCATGTATTGGATGAATTTCAACGCGTGGCCTTGGCCCATTCTTCCATCTCATTTACCTTGATTCATAATGGTAGTGAGTTGTATAATTTGCCGGGAACTAATATGCGACAACGAATTGTTGCTATTTTTGGTGGAAAAACCAATGAAAAATTGGTGCCTGTTTCTGAAGATACAGATCTTATTAAAATTAACGGTTTTGTGGGAAAACCGGAATTTGCTAAAAAAAATAGAGGCGAACAGTTTTTCTTTGTCAATGACCGATACATCAAGAGTCCGTATTTGCATCATGCCATCATGAGTGCTTTTGAAGGTTTGTTGAAAGAAGGGAACCAACCCAGTTATTTTTTATTTCTTCAAGTGCCCCCGCATACCATTGATATCAATATTCATCCCACAAAAACAGAAATTAAGTTCGACGACGAGCATTCTTTGTATGCTATATTGCGCTCGGCAGTGAAACACAGCTTAGGGCAATTTAATGTGGCGCCAATTCTCGATTTTGAACGCGATGCAAACCTCGATACTCCGTATCAATACAAAGATAAAACGGCTGATTTTCCTACCATTCAAGTCGATGCAGGATTCAATCCTTTTGCAGCAGATAAACCTTCTAAGTCGCTTTCATCTTTTGGAAGTTATAAAAAAGACGCGCCGCAAGGCAATTGGGAGAGTTTGTACGTGGGCTTAAAGCAGGATACGGAAGAAATTGCCTCCTTTTCGTATGAAAGTACCGAAGTTACGGGTTCGTTATTTGGAGAGGACACTACCGAATCGGCAGTTCATGCAACCTATCAAATTCACAAAAAATATATCGTGAGTGCGATCAAATCCGGAATGTTAGTGCTTGATCAAGGACGTGCACATCAAAGGGTTTTATACGAACAATTTTTAACCAACATTACCATACAAAAAGCGGCGAGTCAGCAGTTGTTGTTTCCTTTGGAATTGTATTTTTCGGCAGGCGAAATGCAACTATTGCGAGATATGCAGCCTACGCTGGAAAATACAGGTTTTGTTTTTGATGGCTTTACCACTGATTCGGTTCAAATTTCAGGCTTACCGGTCTTAATGGCCGAGAGCGAAGTTTCTATCGTATTGGAAGAGCTCATCAATAACATACAAAATGAAATTCCAGAAAGCAGTTTTTCCCAAAGCGATACCATTGCCAAATCCATGGCAAAAAGTTTAGCCGTAAAAACAGGAACCTATTTGACCGATAAGGAACAAGAAAATTTGGTTAACTCCTTATTTGCCTGTAAAGAGCCTACCATTTCTCCTTTTCAAAAACCCACTTTTATCACCTTTACGGTAGAAGATTTAGACAAACGATTTGCACTATGATGAACAACATGACCGATACTGTAAAACAGTTATTAATCTTAAATATTTTATTTTTTGTAGGGAGTTATTTTGTACCACAAGCTACCGATTTATTAGCGCTGCATTATTTTGAAAGTGCTAAGTTTCAATTGTGGCAACCCCTTTCTCACATGTTTATGCACGGTAATCTCATGCATATATTCTTCAATATGTTTGCCCTGGTATCTTTTGGTAGTGCCTTAGAGCATTTTTGGGGTCCAAAGAAGTTTTTATTCTTTTATTTTTCCTGCGGAATTGGAGCCGCTTTAATTCATTCGGGGATTAATTATTATGAAATTCATTCTTTGTTAAATGAACTTTCTAGTTTATCTGTTTCAACTGCCGATATGCATACCATGTTAAATGCAAATATGAAAGATGGGAATACATTTAGGCCAGATTTGTTATTTGAAGCGACAAAACCGTTATTAGAAAAATATAATTTTAATAATGATAGCTTTAATGTTTTGTATCAGACAGCATGTAATACTCAATCAATAACTGTTGGCGCTTCAGGAGCTATTTATGGTTTGTTAGTTGCTTTTGCCTTTATGTTTCCCAATGCTGAGTTGGCTTTGCTATTTATTCCAGTTCCCATAAAAGCGAAGTATTTTGTACCCGGAATCGTACTTTTGGATTTGTTTTCAGGGGTAACAGGATATAGTATTTTTGGGGGAGGAATCGCTCATTTTGCGCACGTAGGTGGAGCGGCTGTTGGTTTTTTGATGATGTGGTATTGGAAAAAGAATCAATTCAATCAAAACCGTTGGGATCGATAGTTGGAAAATAACAGCAAAGATATACTAGGATGAATATTTTAGACGATGTAAAATTACAATATAGAACTGGGGGAATGGTGCAAAAGTTACTCTTTTGGAACATTGGTCTTTTTGTATTGGCTACCCTAGTCGATGTTGGGTTGAAATTTTCAGGAATTGCTTTTTCTTATTTTGATTATGTCGCCTTATCTTCAAATACGGCAGTTTTTATAGCAACGCCATGGACAATTTTGACCTTTAACTTTTTTCATGCGGGCGTTTTTCATTTGATTTTTAACGTGTTACTATTGCATTTCTCTGGACGATTGTTCAATACATATTTTACGGACAAGCAATTATTTGGAGTTTATCTTCTGGGTGGAGTTTTTTCTGGATTGACTTTTATTGCGTTGTATTTTGTGTTGGGAAAAGTTTCGTTGTTGGTTGGCGCAAGTGGAGCTATTATGGCCCTTTTGATCGCCACTGCAACCTACGCCCCTTTTATGTTGTTGCGCATTCCACTCGTGGGAACTGTAAAACTATGGCATGTCGCTTTTTTTATTTTATTAATGGATTTGATTCAGTTGCCGCTTGAAAATATGGGTGGTCATTTGGCTCATTTTGGAGGTGCTCTTTTTGGTTTTATGTATATAAAATTGTTGCAAAAAGGTGTGGATCTGACCAAACCCATTTCGGTATTTTTGGATCGCTTGGTAACGATAGCTAAACCAAAACCCAAAACACCTTTTCGAAAAGTACATCGAAATACCGAAAAAAAATCGGTACATTCGTATGGTCAAAACAAAGACATGACCCAAAAACAAATTGACGAAATTTTAGATAAAATAAGTCAATCGGGTTATGATTGTTTGACTAAAGAGGAAAAAGAATTTTTATTTAAAGCAGGAAAATAAATACAATGCAGCAACAAAGTTGGTGGTCCAAATTCATTTTTTATTTGAATATAGTATTTACTGTAGCTACTTTCGTTGCCTATACCTTGCCTTTTTTAGCCCCCAAAGCTTTTCCATTTTTGAGTGTGTTAACTCTGGTACTTCCTTTTTTCTTAATGGTTAATTTTTTGTTTTTTCTGTATTGGTTGTTGCAGTTAAAGCGCCAAATGTTATTGTCTGGTATCCTATTGTTATTGGGAATTTCCTTTTTAAATCGGTTTTATAAATTTTCAGAAACCAATTTGCCGGAAGAGCCCACCGATATCAAATTGATGAGTTACAATGTTCGCTTGTTCAATTTGTATGAATGGTTGCCTAATGATGATGTGCCGTTTCAAATTTCTAATCTATTGCTCGACGAACAGCCCGATATTTTGTGTTTACAAGATTATTCTCCTAATGAGGATGTCAATGTGAATATGTTCAAGTATAAAACAGTTAAATTAGAAGGGGATCGGTTAAAATTTGGCCAAGCCATCTATTCTAAATTTAGAATTGTTAACTCGGGCGAAATAGAATTTCCCAATTCATACAACAGTGTTATTTATGCAGACATTGTAAAAGATAAGGATACCCTTCGCGTATACAGCATGCACTTGGAATCGGTTAAAATTAGTGCAGATATCAATCAGGAAATGGATGAAAAACGTTCTAAATTCATTTTTAACAATATCAGTAAGGCATTCAGTCAACAACAAAACCAATCCGAATTGATCAAAGAACATTATGCGTCTTGCCATTATCCAAAAATTATCTGTGGTGATATGAATAACAGTGCATTTTCCTACGTGTACCGCACCATTAAAGGAGATTTAAAAGATGCATTTGAAGAAGCTGGTACAGGCTTTGGGAAATCGTATAATTACAAATATTATCCGGCCAGAATTGATTATATTTTTGTAGAAAATACGATTGATGTGAAGCAATTCACCTCATTAGATTATTTCATTCAAAGCGATCATTTTCCGCAATTGGCCCGTTTGAAAATTAATTCTACAACGAACTTATAACGTTTGGTTTTTCAAATAATCTACGGCATACCTTCCTTCATTGAATAGTAAATCTAAGATGCTTAAATTGTTTAAAAAGCCGTGTTTTTCTTCAAATACTTGGGTGTAGGATTCAATTTGTGTGAGATCTTTTTTACCATTAATTAACGGCCTTAAATCAGTAAAATCTGAAACTTCATGGAAATATTCGATTGTTTTATTGGGCGTAATTGTTATTCCTAAACTTTCGTTTACCAAATCAAAAATTTCTAAATTCAAGTCCATTAAAAACGCATGTTTTTTTTCAAAAAGGGGTCTAAAATCATCTTCAAAATATTCAAAGAAAGGCGAAGTTCGATAAGCGGCTTCTAATGATTTGAAATGATTTTTTTGCCAAGCAAAGTCGTTTTCAATGCGAACATCTTTGTATTTCTGGTGTTTTTCCGGACTGTGCTTGATCGGTACATTGAGCAATTGAATGCCGTTTGGACTGTAAATGTACATCCGGTTTCGGTTGGTTTGTTTTTGGAAATTGTCTTCCATTTCAAACGTAACCTTATCCGCTTGAACTAAAGCAATGTAATGACTGATCGACGGAAAATAGCTTGGATGGATAAGGAGGTTCTTCATAATTAATGCTATAAAAACATAAATTTCACTAATTAGATTAAGTTAAACTAATTAGTGAAATTTTAATGTGTAGGAATTTAAGCTTCTTCGTCTTTCTTCTTTTTCTTGTTTCTAAAATAATCAAAGGCAAAATACCCTGCTAAAACAAACAAGAAATATTTAAAATACGATTGGGGTTGACCGGTTCCGCTAACAGTAGTAAATAGGCGATCCCAACGGATGCTCCAGTTTTTTAAGCCATCATTGATACCATCAATACTCATCCAAATGAATATGGGTTTTCCAACAATGTGATCAGCGGGTACAAATCCCCAATAACGAGAGTCTAATGAATTATGACGGTTGTCTCCCATCATCCAATAGTAATCTTGTTCAAATGTATAGGAAGTTGCCACTTTTCCATCAATTTTTATTTCGTTACCCGAAACGATTAACTCTTTACCTTCGTACTCACTAATGATTTTCTTATAGAACGGAAGTGTTTCATTTGTAAGCGCTACAGTTTTACCTGCTTCTGGGATATAAATCGGACCCAAGTTGTCAACATTCCAATTTTTAGAACCAGGAAAGATGGCGGGATCTGTTTCTTTGTGAATGATACGTTCTACTTTAGTAATTCCAGGGATGTTTTTGATACGCTCTACCGACTCTTGTGGTAAGGCACTAAATAGCAACGTGTCGTTTGCAATTTGCCCAAAAGCATCCGTAATATGAAGTTCTTGTTTGATGTAATCCAAATTTACTTGGGTTTTTCCGTCCCAAGCCACTTTGTACGAATATTGTGGTTTGGCTCTCTCTGGAAGAATCGATTCTTTACCATTAATATAAACAACACCGTCTTTAATTTCAATTTTATCCCCAGGAATAGCCGTACAACGTTTTACATAATTTGTTTTTTTATCGATAGGTTTATCATATCTTTTGTCAGCGGCTTTATACATATGAAACAACGTATCTGCAGGCCAGTTGAAAACAACAATATCGTTGCGTTCAATTTTTTGTAGGGCTGGAAATCTAAAATAGGGGAGTTGCGGAGTCTCCGCATAGGATTTTATTTTAACTACAGGTATGGTATCATGCACCATAGGAGCAGCTATCGGTGTCATTGGGGTTCGAGCGCCGTAATGAAATTTACTGACAAAAAGGAAATCACCGACCAATAGGGATTTTTCAAGGGAAGAAGTTGGAATAGTAAAGGGTTGGATGAAATATGTATGCACCAAGGTGGCTACTACAATTGCAAACGAAAGCGATCCTATCGTGTCCATTGTTTTGTTTGGAGCTTTTAAGTCGCGTTTTTCATGATAAGTAACGTCTTGTGAGTAATTTACATAAGCTATATATAGTCCTAAAGTAAACACACCCAAAAGCATATCGAGAGTCGATTTTTTTCCAAAGGTTCTCAATGTCTCAATCCAAATAATCGGAAACAAAAACAAATTGATAACGGGTATAAATAGAAGTAGTACCCAATATTTTGGACGGTTGATGATTTGCATCAATACAATGCCGTTATACACGGGAACAAAAGCTTCCCAAGCTTTTCTACCTGCTTTTACATATAATTTCCAAGTGCTAATTCCGTGAAGGATTTGTGCGAATGCGATTAAAAGTAACCAACCTGTTGTTTCCATTTCAATATCGTTTAATGGTTATTTGCTATTTTTTTATTTTTGGTGTAATCCCAATACGTCTTTCATGGTAAATACTCCTTTTTTACCCACCAGCCATTCGGCAGCAATTACTGCCCCAAAGGCAAAACCTTCTCTGCTGTGAGCGGTGTGTTTGATTTCGATTTGATCGACTTCACTGTCGTAAAAAATACGATGCGTTCCAGGAACGTTTTCTATTCGTTTGGCTTCAATATGAATTTCATTACTGATGGGTGTTTCTAGTGTCCAATTGTTGTAATTGCTATGTTTGATAATACCTTCCGCTAAGGTAATGGCAGTTCCACTTGGCGCATCAAGCTTTTGGGTGTGATGAATTTCCTCCATGGAAACGGTGTATTGTTTCAAGTTGGCCATCATTTGGGCTAAATAGGCATTCAATTCAAAAAATACATTAACACCCAAACTAAAGTTGGATCCATAAATAAAGCTGCCATTTTGCGCCCAACATAAATCAACCATTTCTTGATAGTGATTTAACCAGCCGGTAGTTCCTGAAATGACTGGAATTCCCATGTGAAAACAGGTTGAAATATTTTCAACCGCACTACTAGGAATGCTAAAATCTATGGCTACGTCTGCCAAATTCAATCCATCAAAAGATGTAGTTTTGTCTTTTCGCAACACAATTTCATGGCCACGTTCTAAAGCTATTTTTTCAATAACTTTCCCCATTTTTCCGTAACCTAAAAGTGCTATTTTCATATGGTATTTGTTGCGTTTTTACAAAAATGTTACCTAATTATTTGTTAAAATTGATACGATAAAGTTACGCCATAATTGAATTTAAAATCCAAATCATTTTGATTTAAATCGGGTTTTAATGACAAATTATCGTTAACATTGAATTGCATCAAATGCGCATCAACATTAGCATCTACAATATTTAAAATATAAACGACTCCCGTTATTAATGCTGATAAATCTCGATTTCTTTGGTGAAATTTTTGCCCACGAATCACCCAATCATTGCTTTTTCCACTGTAAATAGGGTGGTTTGGATCGGCTGTGCCCGCCAATCGTCTTTTGTATTCATCGCGATACAAATGGTATTTGTCTTGGTTCCAGGTATACGAATACATACCTAATCCAAGCCCGATATATACGATTGGAACTTTCCAATATTTTTTGTTATAGGCTTGTCCTAATCCCGGAAATATGGCTGAAAAAAAAGCAGCTTTTGCGGGTGCATTCGGGTTGATTACAATCCGCGTTGTATCGGCTGGGCGCAGCGAAATTTCTTTCTGAGCCAGTCCATACATCGGTAACAATACTATGGCAAACAGGAGTATGTACGGAAGTTTTTTCACTACTCGTGAATTAATTTTAAAATGCGATTAAAGTCTTCTTCTGAGTGAAAGGGAATTGTAATTTTTCCTTTCCCATTTCCAGCTACTTTGACCTCAACTTTAGTTCCAAAGTAAGCGGCAATCGCTTTTTTCTCCGTTTCTTTAACGGCAAAAGAAGTTCCTTTGCTTGAATTCGTGCTTTTAGGTTTTAAACTGTTTTGGTGGCTTTTAACTAATGCTTCGGTTTCTCTAACCGATAGATTTTGTGTTACCACTTTGTGATAAATATCACTTTGAATGTCTTGGTTTTCAATATTGATTAATGCTCTACCATGTCCCATAGAAATGAATCCGTCGCGCATTCCGGTTTGAATGATGGGGTCCAATTTCAATAAGCGTAAATAATTGGTAATCGTAGATCTTTTTTTACCTACGCGCTCACTTAATTCTTCTTGTGTAAGGTTAATTTCTTCAATCAATCGTTGGTACGAAATGGCAACTTCAATCGGATCTAAATCGTGTCGTTGTATGTTTTCTACCAATGCCATTACCAAAGATTCGTTATCATTAGCTAAGCGAATATAGGCTGGTATTGTTTTTAATCCGATGAGTTTAGAGGCACGCAAACGGCGTTCCCCAGAAATTAATTGGAAGGTATTGAATTCTAATTTTCGAACAGTAATGGGTTGAATTACGCCTAACTCTTTAATCGATTTGGCTAATTCTTGTAACGTATCTTCGTTGAAATTGGTTCGAGGTTGAAACGGATTAATTTCAATAGCATCGATATCTAATTCAATAATATTTCCTACTACTTTATCAGCATTTTTATCCGAAGCCGATTTGATGTCGTTTTCTGGATCTCTCAATAAAGCTGATAATCCTCTTCCTAAGGCTTGTTTTTTTACCGCTTTTGTCATCTTTCTATTATTGATTTTTTTTAATGATTTCTTCTGCTAAATTCAAATAATTTGAAGCCCCTTTACTCGTGGCGTCATAATTAATAATGCTTTCGCCAAAACTAGGCGCTTCGCTCAATTTAACATTTCTATGAATTATCGTTTCAAATACCATATTGTTGAAATGCTTCTGTACTTCATCTACAACTTGGTTGGATAAACGCAAATGCGAATTGTACATGGTCAACAACAATCCTTCAATATCCAAACCAGGGTTGTGGATTTTTTGAACGCTTTTAATCGTATTTAATAATTTGCCTAATCCTTCTAAAGCAAAATACTCACATTGTATTGGAATGACAACACTATCTGCAGCGGTTAACGCATTTAAAGTTAACAGCCCTAGGGAAGGTGCACAATCAATAATGATGTAATCGTATTGGTCTTTAATACTTTCAAGGGCTTGCTTCAGCATGTATTCACGATGCTCTTTATCTACCAATTCGATTTCGATGGCTACTAAATCAATATGGGCTGGAATAACCGATACATTGGGAGCCGAACTGGCAACTATTGCTTCTTGAGGTGTAGCGCTGTGCTCTAAAACTTGATACGAACCAATTTCAACACCTTCAACATCAATTCCTAAACCCGAACTCGCATTGGCTTGAGGGTCGGCATCAATTAAAAGCACTTTTTTTTCTAAAACACCAAGTGACGCTGCTAAGTTAACAGAGGTTGTTGTTTTGCCTACTCCACCTTTTTGATTGGCTATTGCAATGATTTTACCCATTTGATAATTAAAAAATTTAAGTCGTAAAAATACAATTATTTATCGTTTTTTCAAGGCAATTTTGTTAACAATGGGTTAAAGTTGTGCCGACATCTTTTAATGCCTATAAAATAGGAATTCTAGGATTTATTTTCAACAAGTACCGTTTGTGGAATACATGAAAAAACACGAATAATTTTCGTGTTTTTTCATGTATTAATCTCTTTTAGGAGTGTTTTTTTTAATGCGTTTGTCTTCTTTTTTTTCTTTAGCCGTTTTCAAAGGTTCTTTCTTTGCCGTTTTTTTTGCGTCTTGACTTTTTGCCATAAGGATTAGTTTTCCGTAAATGTAACATAAAAGGCTAAGCCGAATGGGTTTCATCCCATTTATTTCAATAAAAACGATAAGAAGGCTTTACGCTTCCAATAAAACCGCTAAAATGCTTATGGCAGCTTCACTGATTTTTGTTCCGGGTCCAAAAACAGCTACAGCTCCTGCATCAAATAAAAATTGGTAGTCCTGAGCCGGAATTACGCCACCTACAATGACCATAATATCTTCGCGTCCATACTTTTTAAGTTCATCAATTACTTGAGGGACTAACGTTTTATGTCCCGCAGCTAATGAGGAAACCCCCAGTATATGTACGTCGTTTTCTACGGCTTGTTTTGCAGCTTCTTGTGGCGTTTGGAATAACGGCCCAATGTCGACGTCAAAACCAACATCGGCATACCCTGTTGCTACTACTTTAGCCCCGCGATCGTGACCATCTTGTCCCATTTTTGCGATCATTATGCGAGGACGACGTCCTTCTTTCTTTGCGAAGGCATCGGCTAATTGTTTTGCTTTTTCAAAACTTTCATCGTTTTTTATTGCTGCACTGTACACGCCACTTACTGATTTAATTTGTGCTTTATATCTTCCGAAAACAACTTCTAGGGCATCACTAATTTCCCCTAATGTTGCTCTATTTTTTGCTGCTTCTACGGCTAAAGATAGTAAATTATCGGTAGTGTTTTTTCCCTGTGTATGGGAATCAGCACATTTGGTTAATTTTGCTAAACAAGCCCTAACTTTTGCGTTATCACGAGTCGCTTTAATTTGTTCTAATCGTTCGATTTGTTGTTTGCGCACCATTTCGTTATCCACATCCAAAATTTGTAGTGGATCTTCTTTTTCTAAACGGTATTTGTTTACGCCAACAATGATGTCCTGACTGCTATCGATACGGGCTTGTTTGCGCGCAGCAGCTTCTTCAATGTGTAGTTTTGGAATGCCTGCTTCGATGGCTTTAGTCATACCGCCCAGTTGTTCTACTTCTTCGATTAAAGCCCAAGCTTTTTCGGCAATTTCAGCCGTTAAACGTTCTACATAATAACTTCCTGCCCAAGGATCTACCGTTTTGCATATTTTGGTTTCCTCTTGTAAAAAAATTTGGGTATTTCGAGCAATTCGCGCCGAAAAATCGGTGGGTAACGCGATCGCCTCATCCAAAGCATTGGTGTGTAACGATTGGGTTCCTCCAAAGGCGGCGGCAGCGGCTTCAATTGTTGTTCGTGCCACGTTATTAAACGGATCTTGTTCGGTTAAACTCCAACCAGAAGTTTGGCAATGCGTTCGTAAGGCTAATGATTTTTCGTCCTTTGGATTAAACTGTTTCAATAATTTTGCCCAAAGCATTCGTCCGGCTCGCATTTTGGCTATTTCCATAAAATGATTCATGCCTATTGCCCAGAAAAAGGACAGGCGAGGTGCGAACGAATCAATATCCATTCCAGCGGCTAAACCTGTACGAATGTATTCCAAACCGTCTGCCAACGTATATGCCAATTCAATATCTGCTGTAGCACCGGCTTCTTGCATGTGGTAACCCGAAATCGAAATCGAGTTGAATTTTGGCATATTTTTACTCGTATATTCAAAAATATCGGCAATAATTTTCATTGAAGGCGTAGGTGGATAAATGTAGGTATTTCGCACCATAAATTCCTTCAAAATATCATTCTGAATTGTTCCAGACAATAGGTTAGGAGCCACTCCTTGTTCTTCTGCTGCCACAATGTAAAATGCCATAATAGGCAAAACCGCACCGTTCATGGTCATAGAAACCGACATTTCGTCTAATGGAATTTGGTCGAAAAGTACTTTCATGTCTTCCACCGAGTCAATGGCAACACCCGCTTTTCCAACGTCACCCACCACTCGTTCGTGGTCAGAATCGTAACCTCTGTGTGTGGCTAAATCAAAGGCAACGGATAAACCTTTTTGTCCAGCGGCTAAGTTTCTTCTGTAAAACGCATTGCTTTCTTCAGCCGTTGAAAAACCGGCATATTGACGGATGGTCCAAGGACGACACACGTACATTGTAGCGTAAGGTCCGCGTAAATTAGGTGCAAAACCAGCTCCAAAACCAAGGTGTTCTAAATTTGAAATATCGTCTTTCGTGTAGATCGGTTTTAGCTCGATGTTTTCGGCGGTGAGGAAAGTTGGTTCCAAGTTTAAGGTTTCAAGTTCCAAGTTGTTGGAATTTGGAATTTCATTTTTGGAATTTTCCAAAGTTATATGTTGTATATCTTTTCTCATGATTATTGCTCTTGAGATAATCGTTCTTGTTCTACTTTTTCTGCCAAACGTTTTTCAATAATCGGGGTGATTAGTGTTTTTCTAGCATTTTGCTTTACGAAAGGATACAGTTCCAAATCGTTTTTCATGTGATCATTTTTGTTAGGATACTTGTTCGTTCCTAATAAAACTTCCTGTCCCGAAACGAATAGTTCTTGCTCTTTTTGAGCGCTTTCGTTGATTTTTCGCTGAAGGGTTCCCTCAATTAATTGCGAAATCAATCCCCCATTTTTTTCAATGTCTTTGAATAATTCCAACGCTTTTTCGGCCAATTGTTCGGTTATAGTTTCAATATAGTAAGCACCATCGGCAGGATTGTTAACTTTATCAAAATAACTTTCGTGCTTCAATATCAATAATTGGTTACGGGCAATACGATCGCCAAATTCATTGTCTTTATGGTATAAAGCATCGTATGGTAAATTGGCTATAGCATTTGCACCTCCCAGTATGGCCGACATGCATTCGGTAGTTGTTCGCAACATGTTAACGTTGTAATCGTATATAGTTTTGTTGCGTTTGGAAGGTGTTGCAATGATATGGCACTCTAAATTGTGATGGTATTCAGATGCTAAGGTGTTAAATAACAAACGTAAGGCTCTTAGTTTTGCAATTTCAAAAAAGTAATTCGTCCCCACAGCAACTTCAATCGTAAAGGCTTGGTTTAGGGATGGAATTCGATTAAAATATTCGTTGGCATGGGCTAAAGTATACGCCAATTGTTGTACGACGTTAGCGCCTGCATTTTGATAAATTCCACTTGAGATGGTTAAAAAAGGAACGGTAGTATTAGAAGCTATAACTCGTAATTTTTCCACATCTTTTTCAAGATTTTCAAACCAGTTTCCTTCCTTTTCTAATTGTCCTATAGGGTCAATTAGTAGGAAAATAGTTGCGTTTGTTTTGGTAATAAAAGTGTTTATTTTAGTTGCGAAATCGATAGAGAGAAAAGGCAAATGAAAATAATATATTGTGTTTTCTAAAGGAAGCCCCTGCATTAATTCTTCAATCGAAATTAAATCATTTTCCAAGGTAAATCGGATGCTTTCGGCACCTCTTTGCAGCGTATTTAAAGCTCGTGCATTTGACTTTTGTACGTCGTGCACAAAGATATTTTGAAGGATGGAAAAAGGTGCATCAGGCGCATCAGTAGCAACCTTAGCGGTGGTTTCATCGAAATGATAAAATGGTTTTACTTTAATTCCCTCGGGACTTTCCCAAACAAGCGTTTCATTGTAATCGGCGCCTTTGAGTTCAAATTGAATTTGCTGTTTCCACTGTTTTGTGGAAATTGGATCAAATTCGGTAAATAAATTAGTAGTAGACACGATTGATTTCTTTAATTAGTACTGTTGCCTTTTTCTTCTTTTTTGTCGTCTTCGTATTCAATGATGTAAATGTCTTCGTTTTTGCGTTTCATATAATATTTTTCGCGTGCAAATTTTTCTACTCGATCATTGTTTTTGAGTTGCTTAATACTAGCGCTATCTTTTTTTATTTCGGCTTTATAATAGTCAATGTTATCTTCAATTTCTTCAATTTCATGATTCAAAACACGATGTTCTAAATAGGAATAATTATCCAAAAAAAGCATCCAAATCACAAAGAAAAGAAGCACTACTATGTAGCGGTTGGCGATCATTTTGAGAAACGGATATTTTGCGATAAGATTCTTCAATTTATTCATTATACCAGTCTTTGATTAATAACGGCACGCACTACGTCGATGGCAACGGTGTTGTATTTGTCGTTAGGGATAATAATATCAGCAAAAGCTTTTGTAGGCTCAATAAATTGTTCGTGCATGGGTTTTAGTGTCGTTTGGTAGCGATTTAAAACTTCTTCCATATCGCGACCCCGTTCGGCAATATCCCGTTTTAAACGACGAATTAGTCGCTCGTCGGAATCGGCGTGAACGTATATTTTTATGTCAAACAAATCTCGTAACTCTGGATGAGTTAGGATTAATATGCCTTCAACAATCATTACTTTTCTAGGATGGGTAACAACTTTGTCATCGGTTCTGTCGTGGGTTACAAAAGAATAAACAGGTTGATCAATAGTTTTACCTGCTTTTAAATCTTTTAAATGAGCAACTAGTAAATCAAAATCAATCGCTCTGGGATGATCAAAATTAATTTTTGTACGTTCTTCGTATGTTAAATGGTGTGTTTCTTTGTAGTACGAATCTTGTGAAATAATTCCGACTTCTGTTGCGGGCAATTCATTCATTATTTGGTGCACCACTGTGGTTTTTCCGCTACCTGTTCCTCCGGCAATTCCAATAATAAGCATAAATGATATCGTATTGATTGTTTTAGCAAAAATAGAAATAATATTCTATGTGTTTTTTGTTTTGATAAGAAAGTTTTGGCAATTTGTGCTAAATAAGTAGGGTTTGTTAGCGGTTGAAATGAATAATAACAGCAAAAAAGTTAGTGCATTATCGTTCAAAACCAAATTAAAAATAAAAACCTATTTATTTATTTGGGAAAATAGATTTTAATACTATATTTGCATCCTCATTTACGGGGTGTAGCGTAGCCCGGTTATCGCGCCTGCTTTGGGAGCAGGAGGCCGCAGGTTCGAATCCTGCCACCCCGACAAAAACCTTCTTGTGTTCAAGAAGGTTTTTTTTATGCTGAGAAATTAATAGGTTATTAAAAAATCTAATCCAATTTTAGGAAATAATTTTAATTAAAAACTTACATTTGCTACTCTTTAAAGAATACTATTATGTCAGATACAATTGAAAAAGTAAAATGTTTAATCATAGGCTCGGGTCCGGCAGGTTATACTGCAGCTATTTATGCGGCTAGAGCAAATATGAATCCCGTTTTATATCAAGGAACACAACCTGGAGGGCAATTGACCACCACAAATGAAGTAGAAAATTTCCCTGGCTATCCTGAGGGTGTTACGGGACCTGAAATGATGGTACAATTACAGGCACAGGCCCAACGTTTTGGTTCGGATGTGCGTGACGGATGGGTAACTAAAGTAGATTTTTCGGGGCCTACTCATAAGGTTTGGATAAATGACACCAAAGAGATTCATGCTGAAACGATCATTATTTCTACAGGAGCTTCGGCTAAATACTTGGGATTAGAATCGGAACAACATTACTTAAAATTAGGCGGTGGGGTTTCAGCTTGTGCAGTTTGCGACGGATTTTTCTACAGAAATCAAGAAGTTGTTATTGTAGGAGCAGGGGATAGCGCTTGTGAAGAGGCACATTATCTTTCTAAATTATGTAAGAAAGTTACCATGTTGGTGCGTAGTGATAAATTTAGAGCTTCTAAAATTATGGCAGAACGTGTTCAAAAAACGGAAAATATTGAAATATTAATGAATACTGAAACTGATGAAGTATTAGGAGATGGACAGGTGGTAACAGGAGTTCGTGCTAAAAACAGAACAACTGGTGCTTTGACTGAAATTGCAGCTACAGGTTTCTTTGTAGCCATTGGTCATAAACCCAATACGGATATTTTTGCTGATTTTATTACATTGGATGAAACGGGATACATTGTTAATGTTCCAGGCAGTTCAAAAACTAATGTTCCAGGTGTATTTGTAGCTGGTGATGCGGCAGACCATGTGTACCGTCAGGCAATTACTGCGGCAGGAACAGGATGTATGGCAGCATTAGATGCAGAACGTTATATAGCTTCTAAAGAGTAACAATAGATAGTATTAAAAAAAAATCCGACAGCTGTCGGATTTTTTTTTTTTTGATTATTTTTCTTTCTTCTGGAGTAAAGCGTTGTTAGCAAGTTTTTTTATCGTAATCTTTTGCTCGCCCCAAAGTTCAATTTGTGATTTTCCTGCTGCCGCTATTAAAATGGCAATAGTACTGTTGATTTCACATTTTGCCGATCCATCCGTTTCTAATTCCACTGTTCCTATTGCTAATTTTGAAGCGGTTAAATGGCTCGAGTTGTCTAATCTCATTTTGGCATTTGTAGCCGTACCTTCAAGTAATGCGGTACTTTTTTGATACATGTCAACTTTGCATTCTGTAACTGCTACAAGCGCTTTTAAACGACTGTTTTTGCTTAATTCTAAACTCGTACTTTCTCCTTTTACATTAATTTCTGCTTCCGCTTTATCGTCTAGTATCAATGCGAAATAATTTGAATTTACATTTAAAAATGACTTCGAGTTGTGGTAATTTTTAACGATAATTTTTTCAAGTTCAATAGTTGCAAGTGCTTTTATTTCTGCATCGTTACGTGCTGTAATAAGTTGTAAAGCATTTGAATAATTGATGCGAATGGAAAATTTTTTGTAAGCTGTTGGTTCTTTTAAAGCATTAATTTTTAAGACATTTCCAGAAACTTCATAATTGATTATTTCGTGTAAATTATCGTCGGCTTCAATTTCTATAGAAGGTTTGTCTCCTTTGACTAAAAAGACTTCAAAATTATCACCAACTTCGATGGTTTCAAAATTAGAAACTTCTTTGATGGCTACGGTTACGATTTTAGAACCTTTAATTTTTTCTTTCTTTTGTCCAAAAGAAAGCGAAGTTACTATAAGCGCAACTAGTAATAAAGCAATTTTTTTTGACATTTTTGGGTATATTAATAAGCAAATATAAATAAAAACATCGGTATATTTACCGATGTTTTTATTTTGTATTTAAAAGATAGATGCTATCAATTGGGTAATAAAGGTAAATACAAATTCGATAATTTGAATAACTAGTTTTATCATAGGGTTGAATTTAGTTTTTTATCTGAATTGATGTTGTAAAATTAATTTTTTTTGTTCTCATGCTTGTTAATTATATGCTAATTATTTGTTAAATTAGCATGATAATGAAGCAGTTATCGATTTAGTTTTCTGAAATACTACCGCCTGAGCTTTCTGTTTTTATTAGCGTTTTAGGGATTTGATAGTACGAAATAGAACTCCCGCTTGAGGCCATACCTTTCAATTTAATAATTGGATTCACTTTTATAAAACTGCCACTTGACGCATCAGCAATAATTTCATTGGCTGCTAAATCTTTAGCATCAATATCGCTTCCGCTGGAAGAAGTTGTTGTTACCATAAGTGCTTTTCCGGAAACGGTTAAACGGCTTCCACTAGAAGCATCACAGCTTACTTTTTCATATTCTAATACCGCTTCAATTGTGGCACCACTACTGGTGTTTAATGACAATGCTGTGCCTTTTAACGTATTCTTAGAATGTATGGTTGATCCACTAGAGGCATCCAGTCCACTAATTGAAGACATTTCTACATAGACATTAATAGGGGATTGCGTATTGATGTTTCCATCAACTTTAACATATAAGGTGCCGTTTTCAATTTTTGTTGTAATGTATTGTTGGATGTTGTCATCGGTTTCAACTGCAATGGATGCTGTAGGTTCTTGTGCTAAAATAACAGTTACACCTGAGCTGGCATCAATTGCTGTAAATGGTGCTGCACTGTTTCTTTTTTCTGTTGTAATGTTTCCACTGCCTTTAATTCCTGTAAATCCCTCATTGCACGACAATAATGAAATGCTTACCAGCAGTACGAGTAGTTTAATTGTGGTTTTCATATTATTTTTTTGATTTGGTTTCTGTTTTCTTTTGTGTTTCTTCAATGGCTATTGTTTCATTGATTTTTTTCTTTACTAAAACACCATTTTCATTATAGATAATGGTTGCAGTGGAATCATTTTCTATTTCATTAGACTCCACATCGAGGTGTTCGTTTTCAGAAATTGGGCAGTTCAAACATTTAACCTTTTCGGAATCTACTCTATAAATATAATCTGAAGAACTGTAATGAAGATTAAAAAAATCATCATTTGAAGTATCATAAGTGTAAAAGTTTTTATCGGTTTTAAAGTGGGTTCCTTTTGGTAAATATAAATATATCGCTATTTCTTGTCCTCTATATTGATCTTTAACATCCGCAATAAGATAGTTGTCTAGTTGCAATACATTGCCATCAAATTTAAAATTGTATTTAATTTTTTCAGCTCTTTTTCTTGCGTCATCTGCAGATTTGCCTTTGGCTAATTTTTCTACTTGTAAATACGCAATGCTCGATTCGGTTTCTATAATTTCAATAGAAATGTCGTTGGAATAGATGATTTCTTCATTTTTTTCATTTTGGGTGATCCTAAAATCGGTTTCATGGAAAACGTTTTTCGAATAGAAATCATTGTTTTTGAACTTAATCAATAACGTATCGCTTGGATTTAAAAGTATGTCTTGTTTTTGTACAGATTTTCCTTCAAAGGCCAACTGAGCGGCTTCGTTGATGCCTAAAGAGATGGCAATTCCAAATGCAATAATCCATGTAGCAAGTAAGGTGTATTTGGCAATGGCACCAATCGATTTCATGTGATTTACCAATAATTTTAAACCCAAGAGTAGCATAAAAAAGAACGGAATTCCAAACACAAGCAGAAATAATACGCCTTGTATCCAAATAGGTGTTTCAAGACCAATTGGTGTTCTTACATGGTTTAGTATATAATTATCAGGCATGTTCGCAGAGAAGATCATGAATACACTGGTAACACAAAAAGCAATCAATGCAATGGAACTGAATAATACGATTATTCCTCCAATAAATTTTGTAAACAAATGAAACAAGGTTGTAAACAGTTTGCTCAGTGAAGAACTCGTTTTGTGAATTCCCTGACGGGTATTTTCAGCAAATTTTTGGGAGTCTATTTTGCCAAATTTATCAGCAATTTCATCAATTCCTTCTTTTACTTTTCGTTCAATATTGGAAATTGTAATGGGTTCGCCTTTCATTTCTAGTTTTTGAGAAGTGGTTATGGCTTCCGGAATGATAATCATCAAAATGAAATAAATTAAGATGGGACTTCCAAAACCTGCAACAACAATAATGACAAAAAGTAAGCGAATCCAAACAGGGTCTATGGTAAAATAATGTCCAAAACCTGAGGCCACTCCACCAATGATGCTGTTTTCCTTATCTCGGTATAATTTTTTTGCTTTCGAAAGGAAGCTATAATCAATCGGTTGTTCCGTTTCTTGGTCAATTTTATAGTCTTCGGGTTGTCCCATGATGCTAATTACCGCATCAATTTCTACTAAGCCAATGACTTGTTTGTCGTTATGGATGCGTTCTTGAAATAATTCGGCAATCCGACTTTCAATGTCTTTCATGATTTCTTCTCTACCTTCCATTGAGAGAGAACGTTTTACCGCATCAAAATAACGCGATAATTTTTGATAGGCATCTTCATCAATATGGAAGAACATTCCACCTAAATTTATACTTATTGTTTTGTTCATGTCGCTTAGTTTTGATTGGTTATTATGTTTACGGCATCGGCTAATTCTTTCCATGTGCCATTTAATTCTTGTAAAAATTCTTTTCCTTCATCGGTTAATCCGTAATACTTTCTGGGCGGACCTGATGAAGATTCCTCCCATCGATACGTTAACAAACCATCGTTTTTAAGTCGTGTTAATAAAGGATACACCGTTCCTTCAACGACCAGTAATTTTGCGTTTTTTAGCGTATCCAGAATTTCAGAAGTGTAGGCATCTTTTTCTTTTAGTACCGATAAGATGCAAAATTCTAAAACGCCTTTACGCATTTGCGCTTTTGTGTTTTCAATATTCATACTTTATTTGTTTATTAGTAAGGATTCAATGTTGATGCAGTTTTTTAACAAAAAATACATAACCTATTAATTTCTTATACAAAGATAAGTCTAATGAAAGGTATTGTGTTACACATAGTACTAATATTTAACATAAAATTAACATTTAATGCTATTTGAGTCCAGTCGTACTATTTTGTATCTTTACCCATAAATTATACTATTCATGGAGTTTACACCTGCAAAACTGAATCTTTTTTCTTTTTTTAAATTACCGGCAGCTTTTTGGTCGGGCGTTCGTGTTCGATCAATTTCGAATACGTCTTGTGAGGTAACGGTCAAACACCGTTGGTTCAATCAAAATCCGTTTCAATCCATGTATTTTGCGGTGCAAGCTATGGCGGCCGAAATGACAACGGGTGTATTAGTCATGCTCCACATCAAAGCGAGTGGAAAGAATGTTTCCATGTTGGTAGCGCAAAATAAAAGTGTATTTACCAAGAAATCTACTGGGAGAATTACGTTTGTATGCTCACAAGGTGATGCCATTAAAGAGGCTATAAATGAAGCCATAGCTTCCAAGGAAGGAAAAACCATTTGGTTAACATCTATTGGGAAAAATGCAAATGGCGAACAAGTTTCTGAAATGCAATTTGAATGGACATTGAAGGTAAGATCCTAAAAATAAACATGAAACTATTCCTAAACATTCGTTAATTTCTTTCATACCTTATCAATTGATTGTAACTTTGAGAAAAAGCAAATAACATGACTATTTTAGTTACAGGTGCGACGGGTTTAGTGGGACAAGAATTAGTGGGGTTGTTGTTGCAAAATGGCCACACCGTTCATTATTTATCCACTTCAAAAAATAAATTAGTTTGTAATGCGAATTATAAAGGTTTTTATTGGAATCCAAAAGCAGCCGAAATTGATGTGGCGGCTTTTAACGATGTAGAAACGATAGTTCATTTAGCGGGTGCGAATGTTGCCCAAAGATGGACGCAGGTATACAAAGATGAAATTATTCAAAGTCGCGTGCTTTCAACGCAGTTACTGTACAAAACCCTCCAACAAATTTCACACAATGTAACCCAAATTGTTGCGGCATCTGCCGTAGGTATTTATCCCAATAGCTTAGACACTATTTATCATGAAACGGATTTGGATATAGCGGAATCTTTTTTAGGAAATGTAGTCAAACAATGGGAGAATGAAGTCAGTCAGTTTGAAAAACTAGAGTTGGTGGTAACAAAAATTAGAATTGGTATTGTATTGGCTAAAAATGGAGGTGCATTACAAGAAATGGCGAAACCAATTCGTTTGGGTCTAGGCGCCGCTTTTGGTTCGGGAAAACAATACCAATCTTGGATACACATTCACGATCTTGCTGCTATTTTTTATTTTGTGATGCAGCATAAGTTGGCGGGAGTGTATAACGGCGTTTCACCTTATCCGGTGACCAATGAAGACCTGACCAAAGCAATTGCTAAAACTCTTGAAAAACCCCTGTTTCTTCCAAATGTTCCTCAGTTTGTAATGAAATTAGTTTTGGGAGAAATGCATGAGATATTGTTTTCTAGCCAAAATGTAAGCAGTAGAAAATTATTGGATGAGAATTTCCAATTTAAGTATGCCTCACTAGATAAAGCGTTATTCGCGTTATTGAAATAAACGAATGGATTTATTTTTACTGACAATTTGACATTTTTAAACATTTGGCAATACATTTGCAATTCCATTTACTAAAGTAAAAATGTTTAAAAAAATATTCAAAAATATGAGTCAGGAAAGTACTGAAAACATCGAAAAGGAGAACATTAATGAAGAAAATGTTTCAGAAAATCAAGGAATTCCAACCCCTGAATTAACCCCAGAAGAACAATTACAAGATGAATTGAGCAACGAAAAAGATAAATTTTTGCGTCTTTTTGCTGAATTTGAAAATTACAAAAGAAGAACCGCTAAAGAGCGTATCGATTTATTTAAAACCGCTAATCAAGAAGTTTTGCAAGCCATGCTTCCTGTTTTAGATGATTTTGATAGAGCTTGGGCGCAAATATCTAAATCCGAAGACGAAGCTTTGGTTACCGGTGTTCAATTGATTCATGATAAACTTAGAACCACTTTAGTGTCAAAAGGATTAGAAGAAGTAGCAGTAAAAGCAGGTGATGTTTTTAATGCTGATTTTGCCGAAGCAATTACTCAAATTCCTGCTCCAAATGATAAATTAAAAGGTAAAATCGTTGATGTAATTGAAAAAGGATACAAATTAGGAGATAAAATTATACGTTTTCCAAAAGTGGTAATCGGACACTAATTTTATTTTATAAACGCCATTCATCGCGTTTCAATCATTATTATATAGTTTAAAATGAAAAAAGATTTTTACGAAATACTAGGCATCTCTAAAAACGCATCAGCCGATGAAATTAAGAAAGCCTACCGAAAGAAAGCCATAGAATTTCATCCCGATAAAAACCCTGGAAATAAAGAAGCGGAAGAAAAGTTTAAAGAAGCTGCGGAAGCTTATGAAGTATTGAGCGATCCAAATAAGAAAGCCAAGTATGATCAATACGGTCATCAAGCTTTTGAAGGCGGTGGTTTTGGCGGTGGTCATCACATGAACATGGATGATATTTTTAGTCAATTTGGAGATATTTTTGGCGGTGCTTTTGGCGGCGGCGGTTTTTCTGGTTTTGGCGGCGGCGGCGGTCAAAGACGCGTTAAAGGGAGTAATCTTCGCATCAAAGTTAAATTGACTTTAGAGGAGATTGCCAATGGTGTAGAGAAGAAAGTAAAGGTAAAACGAAAAGTTCAAGCCAAAGGCGTAACCTATCGAACCTGTCCTACTTGTAACGGTTCGGGTCAGATAATGAAAATTGCCAACACTATTTTAGGAAGAATGCAAACGGCAACTACTTGTCATATTTGTAGTGGTTCGGGTCAAATATTAGATCAAAAACCAGCCGGAGCAGATGCACAAGGAATGTTGTTAGAGGACGACACAGTAGCTATCAAAATTCCTGCAGGAGTGGTAGATGGTATGCAATTGAAGGTGGCCAATAAAGGTAACGAAGCGCCTGGAAGCAATAGTATTCCTGGAGATTTGATTGTTGCGATAGAAGAAATAGAGCACGAATTATTAAAGCGCGAAGGTGAAAATCTTCATTATGATCTTTACATAAGTGTTGCCGAAGCAGCTCTTGGGGTTTCTAAAGATATTGAAACCGTTTCGGGTAAAGTACGCATCAAATTAGAAGAAGGCATTCAGTCGGGTAAAATTTTGAGATTAAAAGGCAAAGGAATTCCAAGTTTGAATTCCTATGGAAACGGCGATTTGCTCGTACACGTAAATGTTTGGACACCTAAAAATTTAAATAGCGAACAAAAGCAATTTTTTGAAAGAATGTTGACCGATGAAAATTTTATTCCAAAGCCGGAAAAATCGGATAAGTCTTTCTTTGAAAAAGTAAAAGATATGTTTTCATAATTGGATACTCATTTTAGTAACAAGGCTCTTTTTCTTAACCCTAGAGCATTTTCTAAATTTTAAAATAAATCCCCATCCATTTGTCACAATAATGGGTGGGTTTTTTTGTAACAATAATGGGGTTATAACTACTAATGATTGAATAAAAACCACAATTTTATGGGCACTATTTTAGAAGTACAAAATGTAGTGAAGCAATATGGCGATTATACCGCTTTGAATAATGTTTCCTTACAGGTTCCCTCCGGAAGTATTTACGGACTTTTAGGACCTAATGGCGCAGGAAAAACCTCCCTAATTCGTATCATCAACCAAATTACCATGCCCGATAGCGGTTCGGTATTGTTAGATGGTGAGCCATTAAAACCCGAACATGTTAAGTATATTGGGTACATGCCCGAAGAACGCGGTTTGTATAAAACGATGAAAGTAGGGGAACAATGTTTGTATTTGGCCCAACTTAAAGGCATGCCTCTTTCGGAAGCAAAAAAACAGCTGAAATATTGGTTTGAAAAATTTCAAATTGAAGGTTGGTGGGATAAAAAAATCCAAGAATTGTCAAAAGGAATGGCGCAAAAAATTCAGTTTATTGTTACCATATTACACGAACCTAAATTATTAATTCTCGACGAGCCTTTTTCGGGTTTTGATCCTGTTAATGCAAACTTGATTAAAGACGAAATCATAGAGTTAAATAAAAAAGGAACGTCAATTATTTTCTCTACCCATCGCATGGAGTCGGTGGAAGAGATGTGTGATTACATTGCGTTGATACATAAATCCAATAAATTAATTGAAGGTAAATTGGAAGATGTAAAGCGACAATTCCGTTCCAATACCTTTCAAGTGGGCATATTGACAAAAGATGTAGAAGGATTAATGGTGCAATTGACGCAAAAGTTTACGATTGGAACAACCCATTTCAAATCGTTAAACGACGATTTAAAACTAGAAGTACAATTGGGGGAATATGCTTCAAATGAATTGCTCTCCATCTTAACTGCTTTTGGGCAAGTAACTCATTTTGTTGAGAAAATACCGAGTGTAAACGATATATTTATTCAAACCGTAAGTAATTAATTATGAGTATACTATCCTTAATCATAAAAAGAGAATTTATTGCCAAAGTACGCAATAAATCTTTCATTGTAATGACTTTTTTAAGTCCGCTCTTATTTGTTGGAATGGCACTGCTCGTTGCGTTTTTATCAACGATGAATAAAGATTCGGTTACGCAAATCGCGGTTCATGATGAAGCGGGGTTATTGAAAAAAGAATTTAAAAGCGACAAGTTCACACACTATACCGATTTGTCTGTTATGCCTTTGCAAACTGCAAAAGATACGGCTTTAGCCAGCTACGAAGGATTAATTTATATTCCTAAAGTAGCTAAAGTCCAAGAATTAAAAGAAAAAGTAGTGTATATCTCTGAAGACAGTCCGAGTTTAGAATTCATTAGTGATGTTGAAGAAGTAATTGATTCGGTCATCACACAAGATAATTTAAAAGAATTGGGTTTTGATGCTCAAAAAATTGAAGCAGCTAAAGCCAATGCAGCGTTACAATTAGCAAAATTTTCTGGTGAAGAAAGTTTAAAAGGTTTGAATGAAATAAAAGTCGCTATTGGAGGACTTTTTGGCTATTTAATCATGATGTTTATTGTGATTTATGGCAACTTTGTAATGCGCAGTGTTATTGAAGAAAAAACATCAAGAATTATCGAAATCATCATTTCATCAGTGAAACCCTATCAATTAATGATGGGTAAAATTATTGGAAACTCGCTTGCGGGAATCTTGCAATTTCTCATTTGGGCTATTGTAGGTTCGTTGTTGTTTTTTATCGCTTCTACATTTTTCGGAATGCAAATGGGGGCCAATACCAGTGTTTCTCCAGAAATGATGGAGGCTGCAACAGCTAACGTTGATAAGATGGGGAAATTTCAAATGTATATCAATGAAATTTCGAACCTTCCATTAGCTACATTATTGGTTTCATTTATTGTCTATTTTATTGGAGGTTATTTTTTATACAGTTCATTGTATGCAGCAATTGGAGCTGCAGTAGATTCTGAAACGGATTCACAACAATTTTTATTACCTATTATAATGCCCTTAATTTTAGGGGTATATATCGGATTTTTTACGGTAATTAATGATCCTCATGGTACTATTGCGACTGTTTTCTCCATCATTCCGTTTACATCTCCAATTGTTATGTTGATGCGTATTCCTTTTGGGGTGCCATGGTGGCAATTAGCGCTTTCTATCGTTTTATTGTTTGGAACGTTTATCTTTGTAGTCTGGTTTGCGGCAAAAATCTATCGCGTAGGTATTTTAATGTACGGCAAAAAGCCCACATGGAAAGAACTTTATAAATGGTTGAAATATTAATCAATCTCATAGTGTTTTATAGTTTATCCGTAAAACCATTTAGTTTTTGCCTTTAATCAATTACTTTTAAAAAAAATGAGTAAAATCCTAATCATAGAAGACGAAGCAGCTATTCGAAGAGTATTGACCAAAATACTTTCCGAAGAAAATGTTACGTATCAAGTAGATGAGGCTGAAGACGGATTTCAAGGCGTTGAAAAAGTTAAAAGTGAAGACTATGATTTGATTTTGTGTGATATCAAAATGCCAAAAATGGATGGTGTTGAAGTATTAGAAATGGTCAAAAAAATCAAACCAGAAATTCCAATAGTGATGATTTCAGGTCATGGTGATTTGGAAACCGCCATTAATACCATGCGATTGGGCGCCTTTGATTACATTTCAAAACCGCCCGATTTAAACCGCTTATTAAATACGGTTCGCAACGCTTTAGATCGTAAGCAACTCGTTATCGAAAACAAGATTTTAAAAAAGAAAGTTTCGAAAAACTACGAAATGATTGGCGATAGTGAAGCGATCAATCATATTAAATCCATGATTGATAAAGTGGCTTTAACCGATGCAAGAGTATTGATTACAGGTCCTAATGGTACCGGAAAAGAACTCGTAGCCCACCAATTGCATGAGAAAAGTGTGCGTGCTACAGCGCCAATGATTGAAGTAAATTGCGCAGCCATTCCTTCAGAATTAATAGAAAGTGAATTGTTTGGACATGTCAAAGGTGCTTTTACCTCTGCAGTTAAAGACCGAGCCGGAAAATTTGAAGCGGCCGATGGGGGCACCATCTTTTTAGATGAAATTGGTGATATGAGTTTGTCGGCGCAAGCAAAAGTATTGCGAGCCCTTCAAGAAAATGTCATTCAACGAGTAGGGGCCGATAAAGATATTAAAGTGAATGTACGTGTTGTTGCAGCCACAAATAAAGATTTGAAAAAAGAAATTGAAGCCGGACGGTTTAGAGAAGATTTATACCATCGCTTAGCGGTGATTCTCATTAAAGTTCCGGCATTAAATGATAGAAGAGAAGATATACCTGCTTTGATTGTTCATTTTGCAACCAAAATTGCATTAGAGCAAGGAACTGTTGTAAAGAACTTTTCCGAAGCAGCCCTTCAATTATTACAAGAATACGATTGGACCGGAAATATTCGGGAGTTGCGCAACGTTGTTGAACGTTTAATAATATTAGGCGGAACTGAAATTTCTGAACAAGACGTGAAATTATTCGCGAGTAAATAAAATAATGCTTTAAGCATTAGGCAATAGGCATTAAGTTGCTTGTGGCTTAAAGCTTATGGCTTACAGCTGTAAAAAAATGCAATTAAAAAAAATACATCCAAGCCTTCAAAATGCCTTGATTGAAAATGAACTCATTGAGGCCAATGACATGCAACAAGAAACCTTTTCCACCATAAAAAGTGGCGTAGATGCGGTCATTCAATCGCCTAAAAAGAGCGGAAAAACCACAACCATTTTGATGAACGTAATTCAGCGTATGGAAAAGCCTGTTGGCGAAAGCACGCGTGCCTTGGTTTTGGTTCAAGACAAGGAAAAAGTATTGGAAGCGTTGGAAATATTCAAAAAAATGAATCACTACACGAATTTGCGTGTTTTCGGAGTGCATGAAAAAGGCGATATGGATTACGACAAAAACCAAATTTCTTTGGGAATGGACGTTTTGATTGGAACTCCCATACGCATCAATGAAATGTTTTCATCGGCGGGTTTCAATATGAATACTATTAAAATGTTTGTGGTAGATGATGTTGAGGAAATGTTGCGCAAACGGGAAGATTCGATTATACAGCGCCTTTCTATGAGTGCCGAAAAAACTCAACGCTTGTTTTTTTGTTCGCAAATTACAGAGCGTGTAGAAATATTAGCCGATCGAATTATGATCGAACCGCTTTTTTTTGAAATGGAAGATTAAATAAATTAAGTATGGGAATAATGAAGGTTTTTTCGGGGAGTGAAATACTAGCCGATACATTGAAATTAAAAATTGAAGAAGTAGGTGTTGAGGTTGTTAAAAAAGACAACTTGCAATCGGCTCGTTTGGCCGGTTTTGGAAGTACCGATTTGGCGGTTGAGCTTTTCGTTGATGAACGGTATTACGGAAAAATAAGCCCCGTATTAGAAGAGTTTAGAATGAGTTTATAAACGTAGCGTTCAAAAAAAAAGCTCCCAAAATGGGAGCTTTTTTTTAATCCAATTGGTCTAAACCTCTTTTCTTGATCAGGGGTGTTACATTAGGTGCTGCACCTCTAAATAATTTATAAAGTACCATTGGGTCTTCGGTACCGCCTTTTTCTAATATGTTTTTTCGAAACGAAAGTGCTTTTTCTGAATTGAATAACCCCGATGTTTTAAACACTTCAAAGGCATCAGTGTCTAATACACCAGACCAAATGTAACTGTAATATCCAGCAGAATAACCGCCAGCAAATATATGGTTAAAATAGGTGCTACGGTATCTTGGAATGATGGTAGAAGGTAAATTAATTTTAGCCATAACTTCTTTTTCAAAAGTTTCAGCATTTGTTAGAATAGCTGATTTTTGAGTATGGTAGGCCATATCTAAAAGGGAAGCAGCTAAATATTCTGTAGTAACAAAACCTTGGTCAAAAGTACCTGCTTTTTGCATTTTTTCAATTAAATCGTCTGGAATAATGGTCCCTGTAGTGTAATGTTTGGCATACATTTTTAAAACTTCGGGTTCTGCAGCCCAGTTTTCCATAATCTGTGATGGCAACTCGACAAAGTCTCTTGGCACACTCGTACCGGCTAAACTTTCATAGGTAACATTGGATAACAAACCATGTAACGCGTGTCCAAATTCGTGAAAGAAGGTACTCACTTCATCGAAAGTAAGTAATGCGGGAGCATTCGCTGTGGGTTTTGTGAAATTACATACAATAGAAACTACTGGTGTTATTCTTTTTCCGTTTTCCATTTTTTGATTGCGGTAAGAGGTCATCCAAGCTCCTCCTCGTTTTGATGCTCTTGGGTGAAAATCCATATACAAAATCCCAACATGTGTCCCATTGGCTTCGGTTACCTCCCATACAGTGACATCATTATGATATTTAGGAACATCATTCAAGGCTTTGAACTGCAACCCGTATAATTTTTTACAAACGGTAAATATGCCTTCTCTAGTTTTCTCAATACTAAAATAAGGTTTCATTTCTTGCTCGTCTAAATTGAAGCGCTCTTTTCTAATCTTTTCAGTGTAATATCTCCAATCATAAGGCATAACGGGACCATTAACTCCCTCTTTTTTCATTAATTCTTCGATATCAGCGGCTTCTTTAGTGGCCATTTTCAATGCGGGCGTCCATAAATCATTTAATAATTTAGTGGCCGTTTCCGGATTTTTAGCCATTGATTTTTCTAATACATAGTCTGCATGAGACGCATAGCCTAGTAATCGCGCTTTCTCTCCTCTCAAATTGGCTATTTTTATGGCTAATCCATTGTTGTCATTTTGATTTCCATTATTGGCACGCATTTGATAAGCATTCCATATTTCTTGACGCAATTTTCTGTTCGAACTGTATTGTAAAAAGGGCATAACGCTCGAGTTGGACAATGTAAAAACCCATTTACCTTCTTTTCCTCTTGCTTTTGCATCAGCAGCTGCGGATTCAATAAGTGCTGTTGGTAATCCGGCTAAATCATTCTTGTTTGAAATTACTAATTCATAAGCATTCGTTTCTGCTAATATATTTTGACCATATTTTAAAGTTGCAACGGCCATCTCTGAATTAATTTCTCTCAATCTGATCTTGAGTTTTTCAGACAAGTTGGCGCCACTTCGTACAAAATTTTTATATAAGTTTTCTAAAATTTTTGTTTGCTCTTGCGTTAATTTTAAATTTTTCTGCTCATCCCAAACCGTTTTTACTCGTTGAAATAAGACTTCATTTAGATTTATATTGTCATTATGAGCCGACATTTTTGGCGCTATTTCTTTAGCAATAGCTTGAATTTCTTCATTGGTATTTGCGCTATTTAAATTGTAGAAGACAGTACTCACTTTAGCCAGTAATTTTCCTGAATTTTCCATGGCTAAAACCGTATTTTCAAAAGTTGGTTTTTCCGTATTTGAAAGTATAGCGTTTATTTCAGATTCCTGTTGTTTGATTCCTTCTAAAAGTGCTGGCTTAAAATGTTCATTCTTGATCAAGTGAAAGGGAGGTACTTGATAAGGAGTTGAATAGGCTTCAAAAAATGGATTCATAGTAGTGTTATTTTTATCCTGTGCGTGAACAGAAGTAGCAATAGTAATTGCTGATAATAAAAGAATGGATTTAAGATTCATGCGTTTGAAATTTAATTGTAAAAATATACGTTTTAAACTTTGCAACCAAAACTAAAGTATGTTTTGTGAAATCTTTGAGTTGACTTCTCATATCTGGATTTATAATCTATCTTTGCACCTTTCAAATTTTTAGTAGAAAGACCTTTTGCTTTTTACTTCTAACCTTTTACTTTAAAAAATGATTACAGTTAACGACATAGCCGTAGAATTTGGCGGAACAACACTTTTTAGCGAAGTAACTTTTGCCATCAATGAAAATGATAAAATTGCCTTAATGGGTAAAAATGGGGCTGGAAAATCAACATTATTGAAAATTGTTGCGGGTCAAAGCAAACCAACTCGCGGGGTAATTTCGGCGCCAAGTGATGCCGTTATTGCCTATTTGCCGCAGCATTTGCTTACTTCAGACGATTGTACGGTGATGGAAGAAACTTCTAAAGCTTTTGCTGAGGTATTGGATATGAAGAAAGAAATTGATGTCATCAACGAACAATTGACAATTCGTACCGATTATGAAAGTGATGAATACATGAAATTAATTGAACGTGTTTCTGAATTGTCTGAGAAATTTTATTCCATTGAAGAAGTAAATTATGAAGCCGAGGTTGAAAAAGTTTTGAAAGGACTCGGTTTTGAACGCGAAGATTTTACGCGACAAACATCGGAATTTTCAGGAGGTTGGAGAATGCGCATCGAATTGGCAAAAATTTTGTTGAAAAAACCCGATTTAATTTTACTGGATGAGCCTACCAATCATATGGACATTGAAAGTATTCAGTGGTTAGAAGATTTCTTAATCAACCAGGCAAAAGCAGTAATGGTAATTTCCCACGATAAAACCTTTGTGGACAATATCACCAATCGTACCATTGAAGTTACCATGGGACGCATTTATGATTACAAAGCTGTATATTCTGAATATTTAGAGTTGCGAAAAGACCGAAGAATTCACCAACAAAAAGCCTACGACGAGCAACAGAAATTTATAGCCGAAAATCAAGCGTTTATTGATCGTTTTAGAGGAACATTTTCCAAAACAGAATCGGTGCAATCGCGTGTAAAAATGTTGGAAAAAATTGTCCCCATTGAAGTGGATGAAGTGGATACTTCAGCTTTAAAATTAAAATTCCCGCCTTCGCCTCGTTCGGGGCAATATCCAGTAGTTGTTGAAGGTTTGTCAAAATCGTATGGTGATCATGTTGTTTTTAAAGATGCCAATATGGTTATAGAACGCGGTCAAAAAGTGGCTTTAGTAGGGAAAAATGGAGAAGGAAAGTCCACCATGATTAAGGCCATTATGGGCGAAATTGATTTTGAAGGAAAATTAGAAGTAGGACACAACGCTCAAATTGGCTATTTTGCTCAAAATCAAGCGTCGTTATTAGACGGTGAGTTGACTATTTTTGAGACCATCGACCAAATTGCAGTAGGTGATGTGCGCACCAAGATTAAAGATTTATTGGGCGCATTTATGTTTAAGGGTGATGATATTCAAAAGAAGGTCAAAGTTCTTTCAGGAGGCGAAAAAACACGTTTGGCCATGATCAAATTATTATTGGAACCTGTAAATGTGTTGATTTTGGATGAGCCTACCAATCACTTAGATATGAAAACAAAAGACATCATCAAAGATGCCTTACGCGATTTTGATGGCACCTTATTGTTGGTCTCTCACGATCGGGATTTCTTAGACGGATTGGCGCAAAAAGTATTTGAATTTGGGCACAAACGTGTCAAAGAACATTTTGAAGACATCAAAGGATTCTTAGCGCATAAAAAAATGGAATCTTTAAAGGAAATCGAAAAATAGTACAGTTATTTTAGTACAGTTAATTTATAAATTTTAGCTTCTATACTTTCGGTGTCGTTATCTTCACAAAGCAAAAATTCAATTTCGCTTGCCGTTTCATTGTAGCAGGTGATGCCTTCAAATTTTTGATCTTCAGCTATAAGATGTACTTCGATGATTTCAAATGTTGGAGCGTGCATTATGCCTAAAATGCTGCCCAGAACTACTCCGTCTTCATAAGTGGAATCTGTTTTTTCGGCACTCGCTAGAAAATAAATGGTTTCACCAACTAATATCGCATCGGTAAATGTGGTTTCCACATCATCTAGCGTAGGCAATGTCACAGGAATAAATAGCAGGGCCTCTTCTTGTTGGTTGGGAATTATAAAAATACCATTTTTTCCATTTTTTGAATTGCCTCTTTGAAAAAGTAACATGGTATTGTGAGCATAAATAGCCCCTTCAATATTCAGTTCCTGCTCGGACAAAGATCCTACTTGTCTTAATTTTTGGTATAATGCGCTTAAATCTTGCGATTGTAAGGTGTCGTTTTCTAAATGCAGCGTAAACATAGTATTGCGTTGAGGGGTAGATCCTGACCCCAACATCAGCAGTTGATTGCCATGCTGTGTTATGCTTTCTAAATCGAGTTTTTCTGCTTTAGCGGTATTCTCTTTAGCGTCTTTTACCAAGGGAAATTTAAGCAATACTTCTTTTTCAAGATCGTATTGGTATAAAAAACCGCTGCAATCGGATATGATGAATAAGACTTTTTGCGTGTATAACAATCCGGATGGCGCGGCAATACCTTTAATTGTAAATTGGTTTTTGAGATTGATTTTTTTCATATTTTTACACAAGAAATGCTAGAGCTAAATAAAGTTTATAAAAATAGTGTTTTTTCATAAAAAATTGACTTAAGTTTACAATATTTGCAGTATTAATAAGGTACTGCCATAATAAAAAATTCATGAAAATATATACAAAAACAGGGGATTCGGGTACAACGGCTTTATTTGGTGGAACGCGTGTTTCCAAGCACCATATTCGAATTGAAAGCTACGGCACAGTAGATGAATTGAATTCACACATCGGATTGATTCGAGACCAAGAAATCAATAGCTTGTACAAAGCCGTATTGATTGAAGTGCAAGACCGATTGTTTACAGTTGGGGCTATTTTAGCAACTCCTCCTGAAAAAGAAAAACTTAAAAACGGACAACCTCGTCTCCAAAATTTAGGCATTATTGCGTCGGATATTGAATATCTTGAAAATCAAATTGATCAAATGGAAGAAGCATTGCCACCCATGACGCATTTTGTATTGCCAGGCGGACATACCACTGTGTCATATTGTCATATTGCACGATGTGTTTGTAGAAGGGCTGAGCGTTTAGCCGTGCATTTGAATGATATGGAGCCTACAGATGAATGGGTGATTCGGTATTTGAACCGACTTTCTGACTATCTTTTTGTCTTGGCACGAAAGTTGTCTTATGACTTGAGCGCTGAGGAGGTGCAGTGGATTCCGAGAAAGTAATTTTTGATTCAAGATTGAAGATTTTTCGTTTCAAAAATCCAAAATTCAGCCTTAAAAAAGTACGTTCTTAAATTTTAATAAAAAAAGTAAAAAAAAACTTGACTTTTTAAGTAATAAATTTATTTTTGCATAAACTTAAATCGATAAAAAGATGTATTGGACATTAGAATTAGCATCCTACTTGAGTGATGCGCCTTGGCCAGCAACCAAAGATGAACTTATCGACTATGCTATTAGAACTGGAGCTCCACTAGAAGTGGTGGAAAACTTGCAGTCTATAGAAGACGAAGGAGAAATCTATGAATCAATGGAAGAGATTTGGCCGGATTATCCTACTGACGAAGATTATCTTTGGAATGAGGACGAATATTAAAAAATAAATACACACAACAGAAATAAGTCTCTTCACTGAGGCTTTTTTTTTGGTTATATTTGCAAACCATTAGAAAATAATAATTATGAGTATCATAAATTCCATATTGAAAGCTTTTGTAGGAGATAAATCGGAGAAAGATGTAAAAGCGATTCAACCTTTAATAACAAAAGTAAAATCATTTGAAAGTGCTTTACAAGCCTTGTCTCATGATGAATTGCGTGCTAAAACCGCCGAATTTAAATCCAAAATACAACAAGCTCGCGCCGAGAAAGACGCAAAAATTATTGCCTTAAAGCAAGAAGCAGAACAAACGGATGATATCGATGCTCGTGAAGATTTTTATTTGGAAATTGATGCGATTGAAAAAGAAGCTTACGAAATTTCTGAAAAAGTATTGAACGAAATCCTTCCAGAAGCTTTTGCAGTGGTAAAAGAAACCGCCCGTCGTTTTAAAGAAAATACAAGCATAACGGTTACAGCTTCACCAAAAGATCGTGAATTATCAGCCTCAAAAGCGTATATTACTATTACAGGTGATACCGCCACTTGGGCCAATTCATGGGATGCCGCGGGTAAAGCCATCACTTGGGATATGATACATTATGATGTTCAGTTGATTGGTGGTGTGGTTTTACATCAAGGTAAAATTGCCGAAATGCAAACGGGAGAAGGAAAAACGTTAGTCGCTACACTTCCTTTATATTTAAATGCGTTAACCGGTAATGGTGTACATTTAGTAACGGTAAATGACTACTTAGCTAAACGTGATAGCACTTGGAAAGCGCCACTTTTTGAATTTCACGGAATGACGGTAGATTGTATCGACAACCACCAGCCAAACTCACCAGAAAGACGAAAAGCTTACGAAGCTGATATTACATACGGAACCAATAACGAATTTGGATTTGATTACTTGCGTGATAATATGGCGCATGCTCCAGAAGATTTAGTACAAAGAAAACACAACTATGCAATTGTCGATGAGGTTGACTCGGTATTAGTCGATGATGCGAGAACGCCTTTGATTATCTCTGGTCCGGTACCACAAGGAGATCGTCACGAATTTAATGAGTTGAAGCCTAAAGTTGAAAATTTAGTAGCATTACAACGTAAGGTTGCTACCGATTGTTTGACAGAAGCAAAACGCTTGTTCAAAGAAGGGAATGCCAAAGAAGCGGGATTCAATTTATTGCGATCGTATAGAGCCTTACCAAAGAGTAAAGCCTTGATTAAATTCTTGTCGGAAGAAGGAGTAAAACAATTGCTTCAGAAAACAGAGAACCAATACATGCAAGATAACAACAGAGAAATGCCAAAAATTGATGAGGCCTTGTATTTTGTTATCGAAGAAAAAAACAATCAAGTAGAACTTACAGATAACGGAATTCAATATCTTTCTCAAGATACCGATGCCAATTTCTTTGTACTGCCTGATATTGGAACTGAGATTGCTCAAATTGAGCGCGAAAATTTAGCTACAGAAGCAGAAGCGGAACGAAAAGAAGAATTATTTAAAGATTTTTCAATCAAAGCGGAACGTATTCATACATTAACGCAATTGCTAAAAGCGTATACGTTGTTTGAAAAAGACACCGAATACGTAATCATGGACAATAAAGTAATGATTGTTGATGAACAAACCGGACGTATAATGGACGGACGTCGTTATTCAGACGGTTTACACCAAGCTATTGAAGCCAAAGAAAATGTAAAAATTGAAGCGGCCACGCAAACATTTGCTACCATTACATTGCAGAATTATTTCCGTATGTACAGCAAGTTGGGAGGGATGACCGGAACGGCAGTTACCGAAGCCGGAGAGTTTTGGGAAATCTATAAATTAGATGTTGTAGAAATTCCTACCAACAAACCAATGGCGCGTAAAGATAAAGATGATTTGATTTACCGAACGGTTCGTGAAAAATTCAATGCCGTGATTGAAGATGTTGTAGTACTTTCGAACGAAGGTCGTCCCGTGTTAATTGGAACCACATCAGTAGAGATTTCGGAATTATTAAGCCGAATGTTGAAAATTAGAGGGATTCAGCACAATGTATTGAATGCCAAAATGCATAAAAGTGAAGCCGAAATTGTTGCCGAAGCTGGTAAACCAGGTGTCGTAACCATTGCTACCAATATGGCGGGTCGTGGAACCGATATCAAGTTATCGGATGAGGTAAAAAAAGCAGGTGGTTTAGCCATCATTGGTACAGAACGCCACGATTCTCGTCGTGTAGACCGTCAGTTGAGAGGTCGTGCCGGTCGTCAAGGAGATGTAGGTAGTTCACAATTCTATGTGTCGCTTGAAGATAATTTGATGCGTTTGTTTGGTTCGGAAAGAGTAGCGAAAGTTATGGATCGAATTGGTCTAAAAGAAGGCGAAGTGATCCAGCATTCGATGATGACCAAATCCATTGAAAGAGCGCAGAAAAAAGTGGAAGAAAATAACTTTGGAGTTCGTAAACGTTTGTTAGAATATGACGACGTAATGAATGCACAAAGAGAAGTGGTTTACAAAAGAAGACGTCATGCATTGCATGGCGAACGCTTGAAAGTAGACATTGCCAATATGATGTATGATACGTGTGAATTGGTCGTTGAGCAAAACAAAGTAGCCGGTGATTTTAAAAACTATGAGTTTGAATTAATTCGCTATTTTTCAATTAGTTCACCAGTTTCTGAAGCTGAATTTGGAAAATTAACCGATAGAGAGATTACCGGAAAAACCTATAAAGCAGTTTTAGAGCATTATAACGATAAAATTGAGCGAAATGCAGCAGAGGCTTTCCCAATTATTAAAAATGTATACGAAAACAATAACGGACAATATTTACGCATTATCGTTCCTTTTACCGACGGAATTAAATCGTTGAATGTGGTTACCGATTTAGAAAAATCGTATGCTTCTCAAGGGAAAACATTAGTGACTGATTTTGAGAAAAACATTACGTTGGCCATTGTAGATGAAGCTTGGAAAAAACATTTACGCAAAATGGACGAATTGAAGCAATCGGTTCAATTGGCCGTTCACGAGCAAAAAGATCCGTTGTTGATTTATAAATTTGAAGCGTTCAACTTGTTCAAAAAAATGATTGACGACGTAAATAAAGAAGTGATTTCTTTCCTTTTTAAAGGGAATTTACCTTCTCAAGACCCTTCGGATATCCATGAAGCCAAACAAGTGCGACAAAAACAAAATTATACCGAATCAAAACAAGATTTAGATGGTGATGATGCGGCAAGCGAAGCGAGACGAGCTGGTGAAATGGCGAGTCAAAGACCAGCAGTAACCGAAACCATTACGAGAGATAACCCAAAAATTAATCGCAACGATACAGTTACTATTAAACACGTAATCAGTGGAAAAAGCGAAACTATGAAATTCAAAAAAGCCGAAAGCATGATCGCTTCTGGTGAATGGGTTGTAGTAAACGAATAATACTAACGAATTAAATAAACGAATCCTCGACTACTAAAAAGTAGTTGGGGATTTTTTATATTTGATAAAATTTCAAAAAATGCAAACTATTCCAACAAATAACATTACCTATACCGAATTTTTTAACCAAGTTAGAGCTAGTATTGCAGCTGGGACTTTTGCAAAGTTAACCTTGGCTAAAACTGTTGGAAAGCCCGAATTGCAGAATATTTATGTAAAAACTGTAGTAGAAGAGGGGCTTCTAAAATTAGCAATGACGTATAAAATATATACTACAGAAAAGCAAGAATTGCTTAAAATAGTTGCTCTTGAAGATTTAGAATCCGAGTTAATTCCGCACATCAATAACCCGTTTTTATCGGCACTATTGTTTACAACTGAGGCCGATATTACGATGAAATTAAACAAAAAGAGAGTCGCTAGTATTATTGAACAAGCACCCACATTTAAAAATGCCGATCAAAATTTAATAGATTTCTTAGCTAACAATTAATTGGTAGCATCCGGAAAAATCTTTCCAGGATTCAATATGTTGTTTGGGTCAAAAATAGCTTTAATGCGTTCCATGAGTTCCAAATGTACTTTAGAAAACGCAATGTCCATATAATTTTTTTGTACCAAGCCTATTCCATGTTCTCCCGAAAGCGTTCCTTTCAAATCTACTGTTAGCTCAAAAATTTCACGAATTCCCTTGGGTACTTCGGTTTTCCAATTGTCATCAGTCATACTGCCTTTTATGATGTTAACGTGTAAATTACCATCGCCCGCATGGCCATAACACACCGATTTAAAGCCATATTTATTGCCAATTTCTTTAATGCCTTTTAATAATTTGGGCAATTCATATCTTGGGACTACCGTGTCTTCTTCCTTGTAAATCGAATTGGCTTTTACTGCTTCAGCTACAGAGCGTCGCATTTTCCAGAGGGCATTTTTTTGTTCTTCAGTATCGGCAAATAGCACTTCGTCGATTTCAAATTGCTCCACAACAGTCAAAATATTTTCGGCTTCTTGCATGAGTACATCGGGGTAATTACCGTCAACTTCTATCAGTAAATGGGCTTGAACATTATCGTGTACCGACACATTTAATCCGTCTACAAATTTTAAAGTCCAATCGATTGCATCACGCTCCATGAATTCTAGTGCACTCGGAACAATACCTGCTCTAAAGATAGCCGAAACCGCCTCACAAGCTTGTTCTGCTTTAAAAAACGGAACTAAAAGCAATACATTGTGTTTGTTTTGTGGAATTAATTTGAGTACAATTTTGGTCACGATACCTAAAGTACCTTCACTGCCAACCATCAGTTGGGTGAGGTTATATCCGGTCGAATTTTTTAGGGTATTGGCACCGGTCCAAATGACATCCCCAGTGGGTAATACTACTTCTAAATTGAGAACATAGTCCTTAGTTACACCATACTTTAACGCTCGTGCGCCTCCCGAATTTTCGGCTATATTTCCCCCAATCCAACAGCTTCCCATACTGCTCGGATCAACTGGATATAATAGCCCTTTTTCGGCTACTGCCTCACGAAGTACTTGTGTAATTACACCAGGTTCGGTAGTGACTTGTAAATTTTGTTCGTCAATTTCTATAATTTTATTGAACCGTTCCATTGAGATACCGATACCTCCATAAATTGATAATGCACCGCCACTTAAACCAGTGCGCGCTCCAATAGGTACCGCCGGAATTTTGTATGTATTGGCCACTTTCAATAGTTGTGCTACTTCTTCTGTATTGGCAGGTTTTACGACAGCATGCGGCGGAAAATTTAAATCTTCTGTTTCGTCGTGACCATAGGTTTTACGGGTAGCTTCATCCGTAAAAAGATAGGAGTGGCCCACAATTTTTTCAAGTTCAGTAAGTACTTCAGGATTTAGGTTCATTGGTTTAAAATGGATAAAATTTGCTACATTTACAAAATAAAACTTTTTTTCTTGAGTAAAAGTAATAAAAAATCTGCACTTTCTGAAATTCACGGCGTGGAACAACCTGAAGTCGTGAGCACAGTTGTAGCGCAGCAAATCCAACAATTTAGAAAGCAACAACCTACGGCAGAAGAATTGATTTCTGGAATTTTACAAGGCGATATAAACGCTTTGAGTCGGGCCATTACGTTAGTAGAAAGCACGAATCCCGATCATTTACTCAAAGCAAATGATGTGATAAAAAGTTGTTTACCTCACGCAAATAATTCCCTCCGAATTGGTATAACAGGTGTGCCTGGTGTTGGAAAAAGCACCTTCATTGAAGCCTTTGGTTCGTATTTAACATCGCTGGGTAAAAAAGTGGCGGTATTGGCCGTAGATCCCAGTTCGTCGATAACTCACGGCAGTATTTTGGGTGATAAAACCCGAATGGAAGAATTGGTAAAAGACAAAAGAGCGTTTATCCGACCGAGTGCGTCAGGAGACACCTTGGGAGGCGTTGCAAGAAAGACACGGGAATCTATTATTCTCTGTGAAGCGTGTGGATTTGATACAATAATTATTGAAACAGTAGGAGTGGGGCAAAGTGAAACCGCAGTACACAGTATGGTCGATTTCTTTTTGTTGTTGAAAATTTCGGGTGCTGGAGATGAATTGCAGGGTATCAAACGCGGTATTATGGAAATGGCCGATACCATCGTCATCAACAAAGCAGATGGTGATAATATTGCTAAAGCAAAATTAGCCAAGACAGAATTCAATAGAGCCTTGCATTTATTTCCGCCCAAATCTTCAGGATGGACACCCAAAGTAACGACTTGTAGTGCTTATGAAAAAATAGGGATTGATGCGATTTGGGAAATTATTTCCGAGTATTTTGAATTCGTAAAATCCAATCATTATTTTGAGGAAAAACGTCAAAATCAAAACCAATTTTGGATGATGGAGACCATCAATGAGCAATTGAAATCGCATTTTTACAACCATCCAAATGTCATCCAACTCTTGGAAGAAAACAAAAAAGCCGTTGCAACCAATGAAATTTCACCTTTTGCCGCGGCCATGAGTTTGTTGGATCAGTATTTTAATAAAGAGTAATTAGCTTTTTTCTAAATCGGAACACTTTTTTCGAAGCACTGAATACTATTCCTGTTCGTAGCGTTCAATTTCGCGGTCATAAAATTCTCCAGCAATGGTAATTAAATGTTCCATTTCGGATTCCAATTCTTTTTCGTCTTCTTCTTCAATATCTTCTAAGAATTCTACTTCATCATCCTTTAAATTGATCACAAATCGAGGGTATTCAAGGTGAATAATAAAAATATCTTCCGGAAAATCAGTGTTATCACCGATTACAAATTTTGGTAAGTTCATGTTTTTTATGATTTTAAATTCTTCTTGTTATTGTTGTTGAACTTGTTCTTGCGCTTGTACTTGTATCATTTTTTTTGTCAAATAATTAAAGCGAATATACAAAAATATTGCGGCTACTGTCAATCCTGCTAAAAGTCCAATCCAAATTCCAACAGCTTTCAATTCTGTCTTTAATCCCAAATAAATGGAAATGGGGAATCCAATTAACCAATACGCGACAAAAGTGATGTACATCGGATATTTAACATCTTGTAATCCGCGAAGCGCTCCTAATACTACCACTTGTAAACCGTCTGAAATTTGAAAAACGGCAGCGACTAAAAGCAATTTGGCAGCAATTTGAATCACTTCTAGGTTGTCCACCGCTTGCTGCGTGTTTTCTAAATTCAGAAACAAAGGCGGCAGGTAATTGTGGAAGACAATAAACAAAATCGCAAAGATAATTTCAATGATTATGGCTAAGAGATAAATCGATTTGGCTACAACTACTAAATTAACATAGTCTTTTATTCCTTTCTGATTTGAAATTCGAATCATTGCCGTAACACTTAGTCCCATTGCAAACATAAAGGTCAGTGTAGCTAAGGTAAGTGCTATTTGATTTGCAGCCTGACTTGTTTTTCCGATGCTGCCACTCAACCAGATGGCACCTGTAAACAAACTTACTTCAAACAGCATTTGCATGGCCGAAGGAGTTCCTAAATTGATTATTTTTTTAAGTACCGATTTTTTGATTTCTCTAAAACTAAAATTTTTGAAATAGATTTTTATACTCGTATCATATTTTAGTAAATAATGCATGAACACGACCATCATTATTCTGGAGATAACCGTACCTAATGCTGCTCCCAAGATGCCTAATTTAGGAAAAATCCAAACGCCATAAATTAAGACATAATTGAAGAAAATATGAACCACATTTGCCATAAATATAGCATACATAGAATATTTTGTGCGCGATAAACCATCTGCAAATTGTTTGTATCCTTGATAGATGATGACAGGGATTAATGAAAAAGCGACCCAATCAATATAAGGATACGCCATTTCAACAACTTCTTTGGGTTGGTGCATCAATAACATAATGGGTTTGGCTAATACTATCAAAGCAAAAAGTGCAACGCCCAAAACCGTACACAACAGTAATCCATGATGAAAGGTGGAGCGAATTTTTTTCTCATCTTTTTCGGCATCTGCCTCAGCAATTAAAGGGGTTATGGCTGTTGAAAATCCAATGCCTAATGACATGGCAATAAAGATGAAACTATTGCCTAAAGATACAGCTGCAAGTTCAGTAGATCCTAATTTACCAACCATGATGTTGTCAACAATACCAATAAGCGTATGGCCTAACATACCTAAAATAATAGGGTAAGCCAATTTAAAATTATATGAAAATTCTTTGGTATAGCTGGAAATATTCATTTGTTATTTTTGGGCAAAGGTAGTTATTTTGACCGCGAAAGCAAGAAAAAACCCGACCAGATTCTGCATCGTGTCGGGTTTGTCTATAGTGGTTAGTAATTACTTTTTTATGTTGGTATTTTGCGTATCGCTTTCGATAATTCCATCTCGTAAACGAATGATTCGGTGAGCATAGGCTGCAATGTCTTCTTCGTGTGTTACTAAGATTACCGTGTTGCCATTGGCGTGAATTTCGTTGAATAAATTCATAATTTCTACCGAAGTTTTACTGTCTAAGTTTCCTGTGGGCTCATCGGCAAGTATAATGGACGGTTTGTTAACCAAGGCTCTTGCAACAGCTACACGTTGGCGTTGCCCTCCAGAAAGTTGGTTGGGTTTGTGATCCATTCGGTCATCTAATCCTACTTGTTTTAATACTTCAGTCGCTCTTTCAATGCGTTCCGATTTTGAAAATCCGGCATATACCATTGGTAAAGCTACATTATCTAATGCAGTCGTTCGAGGCATTAAGTTGAATGTTTGGAAGACAAATCCGATTTCTTTATTTCGAATGCCTGCCAATTCATCGTCTTGCATTTCACTCACGTGTTTTCCATTTAAAATGTACGTGCCTGAAGTGGGCGTGTCCAAACAACCCAAAATATTCATTAACGTTGATTTTCCAGAACCTGAGGGCCCCATCAATGCTACATATTCGCCTTTTTTTATTTCTAAATCAATGCCTTTTAATACATAGACGATTTCGTTTCCTAAAGGGAAATCTCTTTTGATATTGGTAATACTAATTAATGATTCTGCCATTTGACTATTGAATGAAAATTAACAAATAGTAATTTTATGAAGTTTTAAATTCCGACACTATAATAAGTAGAAAAAATCTCAAATTTGTTACAATTAAAAACGAATTCTTTCAAACAGCAGCGAACTAAACGACTTATTTGGGTTGATGATGAAATGTTCTTTTTGTTGTTCTTTCCGAATAAATAACAGACCTAAATTATAGGTTTCTATGCTACACGTTACTGCTTCATGTTGGTACAGTTGTTTCCAAATGAGTTCGTTTTCTTTTGTTTTGTGAATATGCTCTACAAAAAAACAGCTGTCATTGTTACAAAAGGGTAATGCTTTGTCAATCGAAAAATTTTGTAGCGCATTACTGGAAAGTAGTAAGCCATTTATCGTTGAATGTAAATTTTCTTGGGTATCAAAACGAATGACATCCTTCAAATTTAAATACGCTATGGTTTTTAGTAGGAGTTTGTTGTTTGTAGCATCAATAGAATTTTGTTTGGGAAAGTTGGAAGCATAAAAACATTTCGTAACCAAATCATATACAAATGGCGAATGCACTCCATGTTCGTTTTTGGCGTTCCAAAGGAATTTCAGGTATGATTTAATTTGTTGTAGCACTATGTTTCTCAAAGTTTAGTACAAAGTAACACAAAGAATTTATAAGAAAAAAACGTAGTGGAACTTTGTATAAAACGGGGTGTTTCAATGTGAAATTTTATTCCATTTTACTTGACAACTCAAACCAGCGTTCTTCTTTTGCTTCTAAAGATTGGATGATTTTTTGCAATTCATTTGCTTTGTTTTCAATAGCATCATCTGTCACTTTGCCATCGGCAAATTCTTGTTCGATTTGTTTTTTGTTGTATTCGAGATCCTTTATTTCACGTTCTAATTTATTGAATTCTTTTTGTTCGTTGAAATTCAAACCAACAGTAGCTGTATTTTTTTCTTTCCAATTTACTTTCTCCGTACTCACATTGGATAGTGTTTTGGGTTCGGCAGAATCTTCATAAGCTCTAAAATCGGAATAATTTCCCGGGAAATCTTCAATCTGTCCTTCGCCTCTAAATACAAATAAGTGGTCCACAATTTTGTCCATAAAATAACGATCATGACTCACTACTAATAAGCAACCTGGAAAGTCCAATAAGAAACTTTCTAAAACATTCAACGTTACAATGTCCAAATCATTGGTAGGTTCGTCCAGAATCAAGAAATTCGGATTTTGAATCAAAACGGTACACAAATACAATCGTTTCAATTCGCCTCCACTCAATTTTTCTACAAAATCATATTGTTTTTTTGCATCAAATAAAAAGCGTTCTAACAATTGCGAAGCCGATATGATTTTCCCTTTCGTCAACGGAATGTATTCTCCGTATTCTTTAATGATGTCAATTACTTTTTGACCCGGTTTTGGGTTGATGCCACTTTGGGTGTAATAACCAATTTTTATGGTATCGCCTATGATTACTTTTCCCGAATCAGGCGGTAGGGTTTGAGTAAGAATATTTAAAAAAGTCGATTTTCCAGTTCCGTTTTTACCAATAATTCCAATGCGTTCCCCTCGTTGAAACGAATAAGAAAAATCTTCCAATATTTTTCGATCTGGAAAATTCTTGTTCAATTTTACCATTTCAATGATCTTGCTTCCCATGCGCTCCATATTGATTTCGAGCTCCACTACATTTTCTTTTCGACGGCTTTCCGCTTTTTCTTTGATGACATAGAAATCATCTTGTCTTGATTTTGATTTGGTGGTTCGTGCTTTGGGTTGACGACGCATCCAAGCCAATTCTTTTACAAATAAATTTTGAGCCTTGTCAATACTGGCATTTTCAGAAGCCAAACGTTCTTCTTTTTTGGCCAAATAATAAGAATAATTGCCTTTGTATTGATAAATTTTTCCGTTGTCTAATTCGATGATTTCATTACAAACGCGTTCAAGGAAGAAACGATCGTGTGTCACCATAAATAAGGTAATGTTCTCTTTGGCGAAATAATCTTCTAACCATTCAATCATTTCTAAATCCAAGTGATTGGTGGGTTCGTCTAAAATTAGCAAATCGGGTTTACTGATTAATATGATGGCTAATGACAAACGCTTTTTTTGTCCACCTGACATGTTTTTGACTTTCATTTTTAAGTCTTCCAACTTCAATTTGAACAAAATTTGCTTGAATTGCGTTTCAAAATCCCAAGCATTATGTCGGTCCATATCGTCAAAAGCTCTTTGATATGCTTCTTCATCGTTCGGATTTTCTAAAGCTTTCTCGTAGCGTTCGATGACTTTTAATATTTCATTATCGGAAGCAAAAATATTTTCCTCGATGGTCAATTCGTCTTGCAAATTATTGTTTTGCGACAAAAAGGCCATGTTTATCTCTTTCCGAATGACTACTTGTCCTGTATCCGGTTCGTCTAGGCCATTAATCATATTCATAATGGTAGTTTTTCCGGAACCGTTTTTGGCAATAAATGCTATTTTTTGATCTTTGTTGATTCCAAAAGAAACGTTGTCAAACAATACACGTTCGCCATACGATTTGGAAATATTTTCGACTGATAGGTAATTCATGAAGTAATGGGTCAATTTGATAATTTGTCAATGAGACAATAGGACTGCAAAAGTAAGGTTAATATTTGATATTGGATTCCCATTTTTTGCAATTCATAAATAAAAATTGCAACTTTGACTCATCAATTAATTGACACATTTGCTAATTGAATATTGAACATTAAATCCATGCAACTATCCGTAATCATCCTCAATTATAATGTACGCTATTTTTTAGAGCAGTGCTTGTTTAGTGTGCAAAGAGCACTGGAAGGGATTGATGGAGAAATTATTGTCATTGACAACGCTTCTTCTGATGATAGTTGTGACATGGTAAAGGCCAAATTCCCTCAGGTTAAACTCATCGAAAATACAGCTAATTTAGGTTTTCCAAAAGGGAATAATAGAGGAGTTGCAGAGGCTAAAGGTGACTATATTTGTATTTTAAATCCAGATACCGTTGTGGCAGAAGATACTTTTGTCAAAATTTTAAACTCCCAACTCTCAACGCTCAACTCCCAACTCGGTATTATCGGTTGTAAATTAATCGACGGTTCAGGAAATTTTCTTCCTGAGTGTAAACGCGGTGTTCCGACACCCTTGGTGGCCTTAACAAAGATGTTTGGATTGTATAAAATTTCAAATTATTTCGGACGCTATTATGCACAACATTTGACTGAAAACGAAACGGGAAAAGTGGCTATTTTAGTGGGTGCTTTCATGTGGATGCCACGCAAATTGTATCTCGAAGTGGGTGGATTTGATGAAGATTGCTTTATGTATTCCGATGATATTGATTTGAGTTATACGGTTGTAAAATTGGGAAAATCAAATTATTATTTTCACGAAACTTCGGTCATTCATTACAAAGGGGAGAGTACGGTTCGCGATGGAACTTATAGGAAACGTTTTCAACAAGCCATGCAGTTTTTTTATAAAAAACACTTTAAAAAATCTTGGTTCTTTGATGGGATGATGTATGTGGGAAGCTTTGTATTCAGTTTATTAAAAAAGCACGAGCAAAAACAAACAGTAAGAACTATTGATGAATACGTTGTTTTTTCAAAAGGTGATTTCCAATTCAATGTCTCGCAAAAGACGGTATATTATTCTAGTTTCAATCAGTTTAAAAGCGAGCCTTCAAAAAATAGAGAAATAATTTTTGACACCACTACTTTTAGTTTTGCCGAAATTATTACTTTTATGGAGCAAAACAAAAATCAGAACCTTAGTTTTAAGAATTATATAGTGAGTTCGAATTACGTAATTGGAAGTAATCATTCTACAGATAAAGGACAAATAATTATGTTGTAAAAATTATTGATTTCTTTGAAAAAAGAACGAAAAATTAGTATTTTTGCAAACGAAATACAAAAACACAACTTTAGTTTAAAGATATGGCAAAGTTTGAATTGAAATTACCTAAAATGGGCGAAAGTGTTGC
>JACCDH010167606.1_pt1 | contig 48431 bp, 43 predicted proteins | sample 7442481 | NCBI WGS metagenome assembly JACCDH01 (sample SAMN15323433, study PRJNA562643) | freshwater metagenome | isolation source: river surface water | place: USA:Blue River Watershed | collected 2017-08-15
TCTTTTTTCTTTAAATTCAAGACAGGTCGCAAGTGCAACTCTCCAGCTCCAGCATGTGCATAATAAATTGCTTCTTGTCCGTAACTTTTCATCATTGCTGCAAATTCAGCAATATAATTGGGCAAATCACTCAACTCTACCGCCGTATCTTCAATAGAATCAGCCGCTTTATCATCGCCCACAATACTTCCTAAAAGTCCTAAACCTGCTTTTCGCAATTCATTAATTTTATCTATATCTTCTCCGTATAATTTGGGTAAAGCATAGCCAAAATTATTTTGTTCCAAATCGGCTATTAAAGCATCCGCTTGTCGCTCGGCTTCCTCTAACGAATCTGAAGCAACTTCCAACATAATCACTGCCTTAGGATCCCCTTGAATAAAGAAACGGTTTTTGGCCTGTTCCCTGTTCGTTTTGGTACAATTCAAAATTGTATCGTCCATCATTTCGCAAGTGTACAAATGATGTTTCATCGCTATCATTACAGCCTCTAAGCTTTCTTGAATGGTATGAAAATGTGCCGCCACCATGATATTATACGCAGGAGGCAAATCGTCTACTTTCAGCGTCACTTCTGTGGTAAAAGCCAATGTTCCTTCGCTTCCGCAAAGTAATTTTCCTAAATTAATTGTAGGTTCAGTTCCTGAAAACAAATCCGATTTTAGCAATAAATCCACCGCATAACCTGTATTTCTTCTGTGGATTTCTGGTTTTGGAAATTCTTTTACAATTTCGTTTTGCGTTTCTGAATTGGAAAGTTCTTCATAAAGCGTTTTGTAAATCTGACTTTCTAAGGAATTGCCTTTTGTTTTTTCGACAAATTCTGCCGAAGTAAGCGATTCAAAAACCGTAGCCGAACCATCACTCAAAATAGCTTTCAGTTCTACTATTTTATCGCGCGTCACACCATAACGTATGGAAGTTGTTCCTGAAGAATTATTCCCTACCATTCCGCCAATCATACAACGATTGGACGTAGAAGTATTCGGTCCAAAAAATAAACCGTGTGGTTTTAAAAACAAATTCAGCTCATCGCGAATCACACCCGGCTGAACGGTAACCGTTTTATTTTCTTTGTCGAAAGAGACAATTTTTGTAAAATATTTGGAGACATCCACAATAATTCCGCTTCCTACCGTTTGCCCAGCTAAAGACGTTCCAGCAGTTCGTGGCGTCAACGGAATTTGGTACTCATTCGCAAAACGAACCAAGGTTTGGATATCTGCTACCGATTTTGGTCTTGCCACCGCAATAGGTTTTATTTGGTACACCGAAGCATCGGTAGAATATATTATTTTATGTAATTCGTCATAGAAAAGATCACCTTCTAATGAGTCTGACAGTTGTTGTAAGGGTAGTATTTGCGACATTATTTCAAAATGTAATTACTGATTTTTCAGTATTTGGTTGACAAATATAAAAATTCTAGCGCTTTAAATAGTTATTAATTCAAAGCGCTAGAAAATATAAATTATACTGATTTAGTAATGATACCTTTTGAATGCTTCCATTGCAGCATAACTGGCTAAGCCCAATGCTTTAAATTTATCGGCGGTATCTTTATTTCGTTCTTCAACGCGAACCCAAAATTCTCTAGAATCATCTCCCTGAAACATGACGCCATCTTTTTGAGATTGGTGATAAAAAATAGCGGTTCGTTTCTTCAATACTTGATTTGGACTCATTGGAACAGCCATGTCTATTTCGTGAATATCCCATTCGTGCCAAGCACCTCGATACAGCCAAACCCAACAATCATTCATAAACGGTTGATGTTTGATTTCTTTCAGTGCCATAAATAATGAGTCTAAACAAACTTTATGTGTACCATGAGGATCTGCTAAATCACCTGCGGCGAAAATTTGATGAGGACGAATGGTATCAATAATTCCTACCATCAATTCCACATCATTTTTAGATAAAGGACTCTTTTTTATGGTACCTGTTTCATAAAACGGAAGATTTAGAAAATGCACCTGATTATCGGGCAAACCTAAATATCGAGTGGCTCCTAACGATTCTTTTTGACGAATTTGTGCTTTTAAATTTCGTAATTCTAGAATATCTGAAACACTACTGCTTTTTTGATTGATAAAATCAATGATTTTTATGTACGATTCATTAGTGGGATTAAAAACCAATCCAATTTCGGCAAATTTCAAGGCTTCATCGTTAGAAACGGCAATATTTCCAGAGGTTTGATACACCACATGCACTTCGTGTCCTTGTTCTACTAATCGGTCAAAAGTACCTCCCATAGAAATAACATCATCATCTGGATGCGGACTAAAAATAATCACTCTTTTTTTCTCTGGAGTAGAACGTTCAGGACGCTTTTGAAATTCCGAATTAGGTTTTCCTCCCGGCCAGCCCGTTATAGCATGTTGTAATTTATTGAACATTTTTATATTTAAATCGTAGGCTGTGCCTTCAATAGCAAGCAAACTTTCCATACCGTGTTCAAAATAATCTTTGTCAGTAAGGTGCAAAACTGATTTTCCTGTTTTATCACAAAGCCAAACAATAGCTTTACTAATTAATTCGGGAGTCCATTCACAATTATCTACTACCCAAGGCGTATTAATTCGAGTTAATAATGATGCCGCTTCTTGGTCTAAAACAAAAGTAACATTGGGATGATTTTGTAAATATGAAGCTGGTTTCTTAGAAGTAACATCACCTTCAATAGTCTCTTGAACTACTTCGGCTTTATTTTGTCCCCAAGCCAACAGAACAATTCTTTTGGCTTCCAAAACGGTAGCAATACCCATAGTTACGGCCTTTTTAGGAACATTTTCCATTCCTAAAAACGAACTTGCCGCATCAGATCGTGTGAGATGATCCAAAGTAACCATTCGAGTTGTTGAATTGTGATGCGAGCCAGGCTCATTAAAACCAATATGTGCTGTTCTTCCTATACCCAACAATTGAAAATCCAAACCTCCTATACTTTTAATCTTTTCCTCGTATTGAGCACACAAAACAAGACTTTCTTCAAGGGTACAATCTCCAGTAGGAATATGGATGTTCTCTGGCAAAATATCAATATACTTAAATAAATGTTCGTTCATGAAATAATGATAACTTTGGATATCATCATGTTGCATCGGAAAATATTCATCAAGGTTGAACGTAACGACATTCTTAAAACTTAAATTTTCTTCTTTGTGTAAACGAATTAATTCTTCGTATACTTTAATAGGAGAAGAACCTGTTGCCAATCCTAAAACACAAATAGAATTTGTTTTTTGTTTTTCTCTAATTAAAGTAGCTATTTCATTGGCTACAGCAATGGAACCAGAGACAGAATTATTAAAAATTACATTGTGTATTTTTTCAAATCGCGAGGTTTCATACTTTCCGGGTTTTTCATAAACTAAAGAAGGACTGTTTTTCATAAAATATAGATTTGGATAGTTAAAGTGGTATAAATATAAAAAACAAAATAAGTAGTACGAAAATATTTTAGCATATTTGTCTTTCATTACAATCAATTTAAGAAAATGAGTCCAAACCTTATCCTACTTTTTATGCTATTCTACTTTGGAACTCTTTTTTACATCTCTCATGCTGTGAGTAAAAAAGATAGTGGAAATGATGTCTTTTTCACTGCCAATAAAAACTCTAAATGGTATTTAGTTGCCTTCGGAATGATTGGTACCGCACTTTCTGGAGTGACTTTCATTTCCGTACCCGGCGAAGTCGGTTCGCCAAACGGAGAACAATTCAAGTATTTTCAATTTATCATTGGAAATGCCATCGGGTTTATCATTGTAGCCAAAGTACTTTTGCCTCTTTATTACCGAATGAACTTAACTTCTATATATGGCTATATTGAACAACGAATGGGCTTTTATAGTTACCGAACAGCAACCTCCATATTTTTAGTAAGCCGAACCATTTCTTCTGCCTTTCGATTGTATCTTGTGGTCATTGTTTTGCAACGTTATGTTTTTGATTATTACCACATTCCGTTTGCTGCCACAGTATTAATTTCGTTGCTATTGATTTTTTCCTACACTTACAAAGGAGGTTTGAAAACCATTATTATTACTGATACGTTGCAAACTTTCTTTTTAGTTGCCTCTGTATTTATGACTATCTATTTCATTTGCAGCAGCCTTGATTTAAGTGTTGTGGGTGCTTTTGAAGAAGTAAAAAACAGCAACTATTCCAAAATATTTTTCTTTGATGATTTCATTGGAAGCAAATTCCATTTTGTAAAACAAATTCTTGGCGGGATGTTTGTAACCATCGCCATGGTAGGATTAGACCAAGATTTAATGCAAAAAAACTTAAGTTGCGCAACCATTGGCGAAGCCCAAAAAAACATGTTCAGTTTTACAACAATATTCGTAATCATCAACTTGTTTTTCTTGAGTGTTGGCGCTTTGCTTTACATTTATGCTGCTAAAAACAACATTCAAGTTCCTTTAGATTTAATAACCAATAAGCCCCGAACTGATTTACTTTTTCCTGAAATTGCTTTACACCATTTAACACTAATTCCAGCGGTAGTTTTCTTATTGGGTTTGATCGCGGCCACATTTGCCACAACCGATTCGGCTTTAACTGCCCTAACTACTTCTTTTTGTGTGGACTTTTTAGGAATGGACAAAGTGGAAAACAGTAAAAAAGAAAATCTAGTTAGAACCCGACATATCGTTCATTTTGCCTTTTCAGGCATCATCTTTTTGGTGATTTTAATTTTCAATTCCATCAATGACAGCTCCGTAGTGGGAATGATTTTCAGAGTGGCATCCTACACCTACGGACCACTTTTAGGATTGTATGCTTTTGGTTTATTTCAAAAATCTAAAAAAGTGAATGACAAACTCGTTCCGTTCATTTGTTTGCTCTCTCCTGCCCTAACCTTTCTAATCAATGAAAATTCGGCAACCCTATTAGGCGGTTATGTTTTTGACAATGAATTAATCATTCTCAATACCTTAATTACCTTTTTAGGTCTTTTGTTAATCAGCAAAACGGTAGAAGAAAAATACCATTTTTAAATCCATTCTGATGAATCCAACTATTGAATCCCTTTACCAAATTGCAAAAAAACCAACTCGAACCATCATCGGATTGATGTCAGGCACCTCATTAGATGGTTTGGATGTAGCGCTATGTACCCTTTCAGGAGCAGGAAAAAACACTTTGGTCACACTAAAGCAGTTTAAAACCATATCGTATTCTGAAGCAGTGAAAACTGAAATCCGAAAAGTATTTGCTCAAAAAACAATTGATTTCCAACAGTTAGCTTTGTTAAACGAATGGATTGGAATTTTGCACGCCAATATGGTTTTGGATTGCTTAAAGGAATGGAATATTTCGACTAATGAAGTGGATTTAATTGCCTCACACGGACAAACGGTAATGCACGCTCCAAAAATCCTACACCAACAAGCTGAATTTCCAAACGCTACTTTACAAATTGGAGATGGAGATCATATTGCGGTTCACACAGGAATTATTACTGTTTCAGATTTTAGACAAAAGCACGTAGCCGCAGGAGGCGAAGGCGCTCCATTAGCAATTTATGGCGATTATTACCTTTTTGGAAGTGAAAAAGAAAACCGAATCATGCTGAATTTAGGAGGTATTGGCAACTTTACTTTTTTGCCCAAAGATCAAAACCCAGAAAATGTTTTTGTAACTGATACAGGAACAGGAAACACGCTTATTGATGCATTTGTAAAATTGCATTTCCCAGAAATGAGTTACGACAAAAACGCCGAAATAGCCAGAAAAGGAATTGTAAATCCTAATTTGTTACACGCGCTCAAAAGCAATTCATTTTTCAAAGAAGCGTTTCCAAAAACTACCGGACCTGAACTTTTTAATTTAGAATACATTCAGCAAGCACTGAGCGAAAGTAATACCCAAAATAGCTCAATTGAAGATGTTTTAGCAACACTTACACGATTTAGTGCCGAAACTGCCGCCGAAGCAATTCTATTTGCAATACAAAATAGCGAAGCAGGAGCAAATGATATTACTGTGTATGTTTCGGGAGGTGGAATGCACAACCCGCTACTCATGGAGTTTTTAAAAGAACTATTGCCTTGTCCATTCAAAAACACTAACGAATTAGGGATATCAGGAGATGCTAAAGAAGCCGTACTTTTTGCTGTATTGGCGAATGAAACAGTCGCTGGAGGAGGAACAAATTTTGGCACTAAAAAAGGAATTCCATCGGTAACAATGGGAAAAATTTCTTTCCCTAATTAAAGTATTTTATAAAAATTTTAGAGTACCAACTAGTCTAAAAAGCCTATTTTTGTATTCAATAAATGAAACCCCATAATGAATAATTACAAGTCATTTACTTTTGCTTTTCTATTAACGCTACTTTCTATTGGAAATAGCATTGCACAAAGTAAAATTATATATCCTAAGAACGAATTTAGAGCCGTTTGGATTGCTACCGTGGCCAATATTGATTGGCCAAAAAACAATACCGATAGTGTTGAAAAAGAAAAAGCCGACTTTATCGAAATTTTAGAATCGTACAAAAAGCTTAATTACAATGCCGTAATTGTACAAATTCGCAGTAATGGAGATGCTTTTTATCCTTCTGAATTAGCGCCTTGGTCACGTAACTTAACTGGAAAAGAAGGCAAAGCTCCTTCGCCCTATTTTGATACTTTAGAATGGATGATTACCGAAGCTCATAACCGTGGATTTGAATTTCATGCCTGGCTAAATCCTTTCCGTGCCACATCAGGAACCAATACTGAAACCTTAAGTCGAAAACACGATGTAATCAAACATCCCGATTGGATGATTAAATATGCTGGAAAATACTATTACAATCCAGCACTACCGGAAGTACAAAGCCATTTGACAAAAGTCGTGGAAGAAGTAGTTCAAAAATACGATATTGACGCCATTCATTTTGATGATTATTTTTATCCGTATACGGTCGATGGAGAGAAATTTAACGATACGGCTTCATTCAGCAAATACGGAAACGGGCTTTCTCTCGCTGATTGGAGGCGTGCCAATGTTAGTGCTTTTGTAAAACAAATTTCAACAAGTATTAAAAAGATCAAACCTTGGGTACAATTTGGTATTAGTCCTTTTGGGGTTTGGCGTAATAAATCAGTAGACCCGAGAGGTTCTGACACGCAAGCCGGACAAACGAATTATGACGATTTATTTGCCGATCCTTTGGTTTGGATGGAAAACAATTGGATTGACTACATCTTACCACAATTATATTGGAGCCTCGATCACCCCAAAGCCTCCTATGCTAAATTGCTGAAATGGTGGTCTGAAAATGCTAAAAATACGGCGATTTACGTAGGTAACAGCACATATAAAATCAAGTCTGACCCAGATAAAAAATGGGACTTACCAACAGAAATTCCGAATCAAATTGAGTACACACGTTCATTTAATAATGTACAAGGAAATGCTTTTTTTAGTGCCAAATGGTTCCTAAACAAAAACCAAGATGTAACCCAATTACTGACTGAAAATCAATACAAATTTCCAGCAATCCCTGCGGCTGTTCCTAACTTTAAGAAATTAGTTTTTGATGTTCCAAGGGTGACTAGCATTGTAAAAGATAAAAATGAGTTGATTATTTCATTACAACCTACACGTAATAACGTGCGCTACGTAGTTTTTTATGGAACTGAAGCCAATTCAATAATTAACAGTGATGACCCCAGTCAAATAATTGATCGATTTTTTGTACACAAAAATAACAATCGTTTATCTATTCGAATTCCAATTTCAGCCTTAGAAAACAAATCTAATTTTGCTTTATCCTACATTGATTATTATGGAAATGAAAGCAAAGAAATCATGACACAATTACCATTAGCTACAATTAAAAAACAGTAAACAACTACTATGAAAGCAGAGAAAAACCCTTGGCTTTGGATACCAATATTGAACTTTGCTTCAGGCTTTCCATATGCTATTATTATTTTAGTGTCGGTAATCATGTACAAAAACCTTGGAATCAGCAATGAAGACATCGGTATTTACACTAGCCTACTCTACCTACCATGGGTTATTAAACCTTTGTGGAGTCCATTTATTGATTTACATAGTACCAAAAGAAAATGGTTTTTAAGTATGCAATTACTCATTTCGATTGCTTTTTTAATTGTAGGTCTTTCTCTACCTACTAACCATTTTTTCATCATATCACTAGCTATTTTTTGGGTAGCTGCATTTGCATCCGCTTCAAATGATGTAGCTTCGGATGGGTTTTATTTATTGGCTCTATCCAAAGACCAACAATCGTTCTTTTTAGGAATAAGAAGTACATTTTACAAACTTTCTATGCTAACTGGAAATGGTCTAATCGTGATTATTGGTGGCTATCTAGAAACAGAATTGGGAGACAAAACCAAAGCCTGGTCATATACCATGATTATTGTTGGATTGATTATGACTATAATTACATTGTATAATTTAATTGCCACTCCTACTTCAGAGAACGAAACAACAACGGAATCAACAGAACAACAAAAAGATTTTACCACTGTATTTGTTAGCTTTTTTAAAAAGAAACAAATTGGTTTGGTACTCGCTTTTATCCTATTATTTCGTTTAGGCGAATCGCAATTAATGAAAATGTTGACTCCTTTTTTAATTGATCCTAAAGAAGTAGGCGGTATGGGATTAACTACCGAGGATGTTGGAATTATTTATGGAACTTTTGGGGTTATTGCATTACTTATTGGAGGTACTTTGGGAGGAATTGCTATTTCTAAACAAGGATTAGGCAAATGGATGTTACCAATGATTTTAATCATGCACTTGCCAATTATTGGATTTATAGCATTAGCTCATTTTCATCCTGAAAATACAGTGTTTATTTATTTGGCAGTACTCATTGAGCAATTTGGATATGGTTTTGGCTTTGCCGCCTTTATGATGTACTTAATTTATGTTGCCGAAGGCGAATCAAAAACATCGCATTACGCTTTAGCCACAGGTTTTATGGCTTTAGGGATGATGTTACCAGGAATGGTAAGCGGTTACATTCAAGAATATTTAGGGTATGGTAATTTCTTTATTTGGGTATTTTGCAGTACTATTCCAGGAATAATCTTGTCTCGATTTTTAGTATTTCCAGCCGACTTTGGAAAGAAATCAGTCAACAACGAATAAATCAATTATGACTTTAGAGCAAAAAATAGGGCAATTTTTCTTTCCTGCAGTTTTCATCAACGATACCGAAGAAAATATTCAAGCAACCGAAGCTTTAATTCGCAATCATAATATTGGTGGGTTAACTTTCTTTCACAGTCGGGCCAGTGCGGCTACGAATTACGAGAGTAAGCAAAAAGTAGTTTTCAATGATGACAGTTATAAAAAACTGAAAGACCTTATTGTACGCTATCAAAAATGTGCTCCTACTCCCCTTTTAATGAGCATTGATGCCGAATGGGGTTTGGCCATGCGCATTGAAAAAACACCACAATATCCGTATGCAATCACACTGGGCGCCTTACCTGAATCTGAAATTGGTTTGGTGTACGAAGTGGGAAAACAAATTGGATTGGACTTAAAAGCTGCTGGAATCCAGTACAACCTATCCCCTTTGGCAGATATCAATAATAATCCTGACAATCCTGTAATTGGGTACCGTTCTTTTGGAGAAAACAAAGAAAAAGTGGCTCTTTTCGCTTCAGCTTATTTGAAAGGAATGTCTGATGCTGGAATCTTAGGCTGTTTGAAACATTTTCCTGGTCACGGAAATACGAATGTGGATTCGCATTTGGGTTTGCCAATACTTAATGAAAATTTAGAGCAATTGATGAACAACGAATTGTATCCGTTCATCAAAGGCATTGAAAACAAAGTAGATTCCATTATGATTGGGCATTTGGCTGTACCTGCTCTAAACGAAGGAAAAAACACTTCGGCTACTTTGTCAAAAAATATCATTGAAAATTTACTTCGTAACCAATTAGGGTTTGAAGGATTGATTATTTCCGATGCCTTAAATATGAAAAGTGTCTCGGATTTATACGCTACCAAAGGACAATTAGAATGGGAAGCATTCAATGCGGGTAATGATATTTTATGCTTTGCTGAAAATGTGGCCGAAGGAATTGAAGCCATTTATCAAAATGCGAGTCCTGAACGAATTGACGCAAGTTATTCCCGAATTTTAAAATACAAAGAAAAAGTAGGCCTTTTAGAAGGTAAATCTATTTTCCCAAATACCACTTCAGTTGATTTTGATTTTTCAATCAGTGAACAATTAAATCGGAAAATTGCCGAAAATTGTTTGACTAAAGTTAAATCTGACATTAGTTTTAATAGCATACAACAAGCTGTTCAAAATAAGAATTTCGCACAACTTAGCATCTACAACGATGGTTTTGCTAACCAAGTAAAACAGGCATTAAATGCACCTATTTTCTCGATTACAAAAGACAATCCAATTAATTTCAAACAAGAAATTGCTAATTATGAAACCCTTTTAATTTCATTATTTGTACCCAAAGCAAAGCCTTTAAACCAATTTGAAATCGAAGCTAAAGTAATTACTTATCTCAACGAACTTCTTGAAACCAAAGAATGCGTGATATATGTTTTTGGAAATCCGTATTCGCTTCAAGTCATCCCTAATTTGGCTTTAGCCAAAGAAATCGTTATGGTTTACCAGGATTTTGAAGTTTTCCAAGAAGTTGCAGTCCAACAATTCATTCAAGATTCAGAATGCAAAGGGCAACTCCCTGTTACAATTAAAAATTTGTAAATCAGTAACTTATATTTAATTTTAATCAATTTAATAATATTAAATTATTGCTTAATAAATTTTTATAATTAAAATTTATTTTACTATCTTTATATGTAGGCTACATTTGCACCAATAAATTTTTAACTTAAAAACAAACAATATGTCATTAGTAGGAAAAAAATTCCCAAACATCACTGTAGATGCTATCTCTGAAATGGGAGATAATTTAAGAATCAACATTTTTGAAGAAGCTACAAAAAACAACAAAAAAGTATTATTATTTTGGTATCCAAAAGATTTTACTTTCGTTTGTCCAACTGAGTTACACGCTTTCCAAGCGGCATTACCAGAGTTCGAAAAAAGAAATACTATTGTAATTGGTGCTTCTTGCGATACTAACGAAGTACACTTTGCTTGGTTAAACACTCCAAAAAACAATGGTGGTATCGAAGGTGTTACTTACCCATTATTAGCAGATACTACAAGAAACTTATCTAACATTTTAGGAATTCTTGATGTAGAAAGTGCTGAATACAATGAAGAATTAGATACTGTAATTGTAGAAGGTTCTAACGTAACGTACAGAGCTACTTATTTAATTGACGAAACAGGTAAAATTTTCCACGAAAGTGTAAACGATATGCCGTTAGGACGTAACGTAAACGAATATTTGCGTTTAGTTGATGCTTACACTCACGTTCAAGAAAAAGGAGAAGTTTGTCCTGCTAACTGGGAAGCTGGTAAAGAAGCAATGACAGCTGACAGAAATAGTACTGCTGCTTATTTAGGATCTCACTAATAACAAAATCAATTCAATAACAATGGCAAAATTGAATTTGTCATTGTTATAGGAATTGTAATTAAATACTCAAATTATGTTAATCGAATTAAACGAAGACACGTTACAGGATTTAGTATCAAAAAACGAAAAAGTGGTAGTTCAGTTTTCTGCCTCTTGGTGTGGCAATTGCCGAATAATGAAACCAAAATTCAAAAAATTGGCTTCAGAAAACGAAGGGTTAACTTTTGTATTAGTTGATGCCGAAAATTCTCCAGAATCAAGAAAATTAGCTAATGTAAGCAACCTACCTACGTTTGCTACATTTGTAAATGGAAAATTAGTAAACGAAACACAAACGAACAAACAAGAAGTATTAGCTGATTTAGTAAACGAAATTGCTTAATAAATAAAAACCACATACACTTATGAAATTACCCGTTATTAAACATTTGACTCAATTCATCGAAGATAACGATCAAGATTATATCATCGAAACTATTGAAGTATTAGAAGCTATGACTGAAATTCCGTCACTTAAAGATGAAGAATTAGATGTAATTGGCGAATTAATTTCAAACATGTATGGTGCTTTAGAAGTACAAAAACTAGTAAAAGACGGTGTGGATAAAAAAGAAGCCCTCAATACTTTTATGAAACGTGTTTTAGGTTCTATTGACAAATAAATAAATTCACATCAATACAGTAAGAACGTACTCGCATTGGGTACGTTTTTTTTATACTTATAAGTCTTGTCTTTTATTGTGCTATCCATAGAAAAATGCGACTACAATCTGAAATCTGAATTAATTTTCATACTTTTGGAACTCAATTAAAAATACACATTATGTCAACTATAACATTAGGGGGAAATCCGGTACATACTTCAGGTGAATTGCCGAAAATCGGTACTCAACTAGCTGATTTTAAATTAGTTAAAAATGATCTTTCAATTGCCACTCTAGCCGATTTTTCAGGTAAAAGAGCCGTACTTAATATTTTTCCAAGTATTGATACAGGAACTTGCGCTGCATCGGTTAGAAAATTTAACGAAACCGCAGCTAACTTAAATAACACTGTTGTACTTTGTATTTCAAGAGATTTACCTTTTGCTCAAAAGCGTTTTTGTGGTGCTGAAGGAATTGAAAATGTAGTCAATCTTTCTGATTTTAAAAACGGAAGTTTTGGTCAAGCTAATGGCTTAGAAATTACAGATGGTGTTTTGGCGGGATTGCACTCCAGAGCGATAATTGTAATTGACGAAAAAGGAACTATTTTACATACAGAACAAGTACAAGAAATCGCTAACGAACCTAATTACGAAGCAGCATTAGCTGTACTTTAATACAACGTCAATGGAATTTCAAAAAGACAATCGATTTATTTCAGGACGATTAAAAAGTGTCACTTTTGCCTACAAGGGTGCTTTTAAATTAATTACTACAGAACACAGTGTAATGACACAATTTTCTCTTGGAATCTTGATGACAATTGCTGGTTTTTATTTTGATATTACCCCAACTGAATGGCTTTTCCAAATCTTTGCCATAGGATTAGTAATGAGTATTGAAGGATTGAATACCGCTGTTGAAAAAGTAGCTGATTTTATTCATCCAGAATACCATGAACGTATTGGATTTATTAAAGATATTGCGGCTGGAGCTGTATTTTTTGCAGCAATAACAGCGATAATTATTGGTTTAGTGATATACCTACCAAAATTCTAATTTTAGAACTTTTCAATAATTAAGAATGGTAAAAAAAACAAAAAACGAATCTGAAGTTTCAGAAAGAAAATCTTGGAAATTATCTAAGCAAAATAAAATTGTAATTGGAAGCCTTTTGGTTTTATTTTCAGTTGCCTTATTAGTTGCTTTCATATCCTTTTATATACATGGCCAAGCCGATCAAAATGCTGTAGCAAAATTGACAGACAGAAATATAACTGTTAACAATTGGCTAGGAAAATTTGGAGCTTACTTATCTGATATTTTGGTATACCAAGGTTTTGGTGTTGCTTCTTTCCTTTTTGTGCGCTTATTTTTCCTAACAGGATTGTATTTGTTTTTAGGAATTCCTCTAGGTAAATTGAGAACTACTTGGTTTTGGGATTTATTTGCCATGATTATCGTTTCCATAATCTTTGGCTTTTTTGTTACATCGGCACCTGAGTTAGGTGGTGTTATTGGATACGAAATGAATTTGTTTTTACAAGATTATATCGGGAAAACAGGTACGCTTTTGGTTCTTATCTTTGGTTTAGTAATTTACCTTATCTTCAAAATCAAAGTTTCTCCGGAGTCTATTCATAATTTTATTGAAAATTCGAAGAAAGAAATCGAATCAAAAATAACAGCTACCCCTGAATCAAAAACAGACACTAGTTACAATTTAGAAGAATATGCCGTTCCTGCATTTAAGGAAGAAAAAAAAGACGAAGAGTTGGATGGAATCCATTTAAAATCAACCACTTCACAATTTGAAATTAATAAAGAAGCGCTAAAACCAACTATCAGTTCTTCATCTGAAATTAATTTAGACACTTTACCAAAACCGATTGTTGAACCAATCGTAACTCAAACTTTTACTGCAACACCACCCCCTATTCACAAAGAGCCTACTATTATTGCTACTAATGACGAAGCTTTTGTTATTGAAAAAGCCGAAGAAGAGGATATTGTTGAAGAAAATTTAGCCTCTCGATTAGTGGCTGATTTTGGATTATTTGACCCTACTCTAGAGTTATCTAATTTTAAATTCCCAACCATTGATTTATTAAAAGAATATTCAAGTGGCGGGATTACAATCAATCAAGAAGAATTAGAAGAAAACAAAAACAAAATTGTAGATACACTTCGCAACTACAAAATTGAAATTGCACAAATCAAGGCTACCGTTGGTCCTTCGGTGACTTTATATGAAATTGTTCCCGAAGCGGGAATTCGTATTTCAAAAATCAAAAGCTTAGAAGACGATATTGCTTTATCCCTTTCTGCACTAGGAATTCGTATCATTGCTCCTATCCCAGGAAAAGGAACCATTGGTATCGAGGTACCTAACAAGAACCCAACTATGGTTTCGATGAAAAGTGCTATTGGTTCAACCAAATTTCAAGAAGCCGAAATGGAATTACCTATTGCATTAGGTAAAACTATTTCGAATGAAACTTTCGTGGTAGATTTGGCTAAAATGCCTCACCTTTTGATGGCTGGAGCAACTGGTCAAGGAAAATCTGTAGGATTGAATGCCGTATTAACTTCGCTTTTGTACAAAAAACACCCTGCGGAGGTGAAATTTGTTTTGGTAGACCCAAAGAAAGTAGAGTTAACACTTTTCAACAAAATTGAAAGACATTATTTGGCTAAATTACCTGATTGCGATGATGCCATTATTACAGACAATGCTAAAGTAGTCAACACATTAAACTCGCTTTGTGTAGAAATGGATAATCGTTATTCTTTATTGAAAGACGCTATGGTGCGTAATATTAAAGAATACAATGAAAAATTCAAATCCAGAAAACTGAATCCAGAAAACGGACATCGTTTTTTACCCTATATTGTTTTAGTAGTAGATGAGTTTGCCGATTTGATTATGACTGCTGGTAAAGAGGTGGAAGTACCCATTGCGCGATTAGCACAATTGGCCCGTGCTATTGGTATTCATTTAATTATCGCTACTCAACGTCCGTCTGTTAACGTAATTACAGGTTTAATAAAGGCCAACTTCCCTGCCCGAATTGCGTTTAGAGTAACTTCGAAAATTGATTCGAGAACTATTTTAGACACTCAAGGAGCGGATCAGTTAATTGGACGAGGAGATTTATTATATTCTAATGGGAATGACGTAGTACGTGTACAATGTGCCTTTGTAGATACTCCAGAAGTGGAAAAAATCACAGAATTTATTGGTTCACAAAAAGCATACGCTACAGCTTATTTACTTCCAGAATTCATTGGAGAAGAAACCTCCGGTATAGGACTTGATTTTGATATTTCTGAAAGAGATTCCTTATTTAGAGAAGCAGCTGAAATTATTGTCAATGCCCAACAAGGTTCGGCTTCTTTATTACAAAGAAAACTAAAATTAGGATACAACAGAGCGGGACGGTTAATAGACCAATTAGAAGCTGCTGGAATTGTAGGCCCTTTTGAAGGAAGTAAAGCACGTAATGTTAACATTACTGACATAATGGCTTTAGAGGAATTCTTTAATAACGAACAAAATTAAACACTCAATAACGCAAGGATACATCAATGACTACTTTTAAAAATATACTTATTACAGGGATTTTAGTATTGAGTTGGAACTCTCAAGCGCAAGACAAGAAAGCCAAAGCGCTTTTGGATGAAGTTTCAGCTAAAGTGAGAAGCTATACTTCTATTGTGATTGATTTTAAATATTCACTTTCCAATGCAAAAGAAAATATCAATCAAGATAGCAAAGGAAATGTGATATTGAAAGGCAACCAATATGTTTTAAATTTTATGGGAATCACTAAGTTATTTGATGGTAAAAAAATCTATACTATCGTTCCTGAAGATGAAGAAATAACCATCTCTAAAGTGGATGAAAATGATAACGCTGCTGTTACACCTTCTAAAATGTTGACTTTTTTTAACTCCGGATACAAATACACATTGAATGAAGCTTCAACTGTTAAAGGAAAAAAAATTCAATATGTAAAATTAGTTCCGATAAGTTCTAAAGACCAACGTAAAGAAATATTACTTGGAATAGACACTCAAACTAAAAACATATATAACATAATAGAAGTAGGCAAAAAAGGAACTAAAACCACCTTGACCGTTACTTCTTTTAAAGCCAATACTCCTTTACCAAAAAATCAATTTACTTTTGCAAAAAATAAATATCCGAACTATTACATCAATACATTAGATTAGTCCCTCGGTGAAAATTCTTGATAAATACATTTTAAAAACCTTTCTGATTACATTTGCAGTAGTATTTGTAATTCTTTTTTTTATATTCATACTCCAAACTGTTTGGCTATTAATTGCAGAACTTGCGGGAAAAGATTTAGACATCTACATGATTCTAAAATTTTTAGTATTCTCCATGCCTCGAATGATTCCGCTCGTACTGCCATTATCGATCTTATTAGCATCCATAATGTCCTTTGGGGATTTCTCTGAAAACTACGAATTAGCAGCAATGAAATCAGCAGGAATTTCATTACAAAGAGCCTTACGTCCTCTTTTTATTTTAATCAGCTTATTTAGTGTTGCCGCTTTCTTTTTTGCTAACAATGTGATACCTTTTGCTGAATATAAATTCATCAATTTTAGAAAAAATATTGCACAAGCCCAACCTGCTTTAGCTATAGTAGAAGGACAATTTAGTGATGTAGGGATATACAACATCAAGGTCAATAAAAAATCTGGAGAAGATGGCAACCTACTATCAGGAATTACCATTCATAAAAAGTCAGATTTAGGCGATGGTAGTAGAATTGTAATTAAAGCCAAAGATGGAAAATTAATTAGTAGCAAGGATTCTAACATCCTACAACTAATCCTAAACAATGGCAATTACTATGAAGATATTGTGCCTAAAAATTATGAAGATCGGCCTAAAATGCCTTTTGTAAAAAGCGCCTTTAAAAAAGATATTATTAATATTGATTTATCAGAATTAAACAAAGTCGATCTGAATGATGAAAGCGTTACTAATACTAATACCATGTTGAGTGCTAACGAATTGAATTATACGCTTGATTCCTTAAATAAAACATTCAAAACAGAAATTATATCTTTTTCAGAAAATATTAATCAGAGAGTAGGTATTCAAAAAACAACACGACCTATTACTATGGTAAAACACCCTAAAAAAGTGGTTCCTAAAAATTTATTAACATTATTTACTCCGCAACAACAATTAGACCTGCTTAACCTAACCAATAGTAATATAGAAAGTGTGAAGTATTCCATTGAAAACTCCAATTTGGAATTCAAACGTAAACAAGAAAACATTAACGGTCATTTGATTGCTTTATACGACAAATTTGTAATTGCTTTTGCATGTTTCTTGATGTTCTTTATCGGGGCCCCCTTAGGCGCTATTATTAGAAAAGGTGGACTAGGACTTCCAGTAGTATTTGCAGTACTTATATTTATTTCCTTCCACTTCATTAATACATTTGGAAAACGAATCTCACAAGAAGGTGGGCTTACTCCATTTATTGGGTCATGGATGTCTTCATTTATTTTAAGTCCATTAGCCATTCTATTGACCTACCGTGCTACAAATGACATTGGATTAGTAAATATTGATATTATTCTTGCACCACTTCAAAAAATAGTTAAGAAACTCTTTCCTTCACAAAATTAAACCAACACATGACAACAACTAAAATACAACTCAATACTATTGAAGAAGCCATAGAAGACATTCGACAAGGCAAGGTTATTATTGTAGTAGATGATGAAAATAGAGAAAACGAAGGTGATTTCTTGGCAGCAGCTGAAAAAGTAACTCCTGAGATGATTAACTTTATGGCTACTCATGGAAGAGGCTTAATTTGTGCTCCGTTGACCGAAAATCGTTGCAAAGAATTAGGACTACACAGGATGGTAACTAATAATACCGATCCTATGGAAACTGCCTTTACTGTTTCTGTCGATTTGAGAGGACATGGTGTAACTACTGGAATTTCAGCAGCTGACCGTGCTACAACTATATTATCTTTTGTTAATCCTGACACTAAACCACATGATTTGGGGCGTCCAGGACATATTTTCCCTTTGATTGCTAAACAAGGAGGCGTATTACGAAGAACAGGACATACAGAAGCCGCTATTGACTTTGCTCGTCTAGCGGGATTCAAACCAGCCGGCGTAATTGTAGAGATAATGAATGAAGATGGCAGCATGGCTCGTTTACCTGAATTATTTAAAATTGCAAAAAAATTCAACTTGAAACTCGTTTCTATCGAAGATTTAGTTGCGTATCGCGTACAACACGATAGTTTGATTGTCAAAAAAGAAGACTTTGATATTACCACTCGTTTTGGAACCTTCAGATTAAGAGCCTACGAACAAACCACAAATAAACAAGTCCATATCGCTTTGACTAAAGGGACTTGGAATTTAGGAGAGCCTGTATTGACTCGTATCAATTCGTCTCAGGTCAATAATGACTTGTTAGGAACTCTAACACACAATGCCGATCATCAATTGGATAAAATGTTTCAAACCATCAATGAAAACGGAAAAGGAGCAGTCATTTTTATCAATCAAGACATGCAATCTATAAATCTATTAAATAGAATTGCCGAATTGAAACAATTGCAAGCAGAGGGAGCAATGGAAGCACCAAAAATTATCATTGACACCAAAGATTTTGGAATTGGCGCTCAAATTTTACACGATTTAGACATCTCAAAAATACGACTCGTTACTAATACCAGTCAAAGTAAACGTGTAGGCATGATTGGTTATGGTTTAGAAATTATAGAACACGTTACTTATTAAAAAACAAATCTTATTTGGTGTCTAAAACAAAGAAAATGAAACAATTAAAAAATACGTTCAAAAAATGATGCTTTTTTTATTCAAATAGATTTGCATAACCAAAAAAAGCACTTATATTTGCACTCGCAACCGCAAAACGGGAGTAACTTATTGGAGAAATGGCAGAGTGGTCGATTGCGGCAGTCTTGAAAACTGTTGACTGTAACAGGTCCGGGGGTTCGAATCCCTCTTTCTCCGCCAGCTGGAAAGCAAATTGAATTAAAACCCTTAAAATCGTATGATTTTAAGGGTTTTTTCTTTTTATCACATATCAAAATATTTATTCTTTCGTGAACCTAAAGGGATAAAATCGGTTACCCTAAAAAAATCCTAATCTAGGGTAACCGATTTTTGTTTCAGACTAACATTCACAAGGCTTTACAGCCAGTTCAACAACCAGTTTAATAACTGTACATCTTGTGGGTGAGTCATATTGAAGTTACATTTAATAACAACTAAAAAGGTCACCACAATGAAAACAAAAGTATCAATTCTCTTTTACACAAAGAGAGCAAAAGCAGCCGCTAATGGTTTAGTTCCAATCTATACCCGAATTACTATCAATGGAAAACGTATTGAGCAAAGTACAAATCGTTTTGTAGAATTATCCAAATGGTCTACAGAAGGCAACAAAATGAAAGGTACTTCAGAAGAAGCCCGTTTAATAAATAATCATCTTGATTTACTCAAAAATCAAATTAGAGACACCGAAATGGAATTAATCCATAAAAAGATACCTGTAACTACCGATACAATTAAGAGCAAACTTCTAGGTATAGATGAGAAAGTAAGAACGCTAGTTCCCATCTTTCAAGACCACAACAACAAAATAAAAGAACTCATTGGAAAAGAATACGCTCCAGGCACATTAGAACGCTACACTACCTCGTTAAAGCACACTATCGAGTTCATGCAGTGGAAATACAATGTTTCCGACATTGACATCACTAAAATAGACCACGCTTTTATAACCGACTACGAGTTTTGGCTCCGTAGCATTCGAAACTGCAACAACAATACTGCCGTGAAATACATCAAGAACTTCAACAAAATCATCAAGTTATGCTTGGCTAATGACTGGCTAGACAAGAATCCTTTTGCCAATTACAAAGCCAAAGTCAAAGAAGTTGAACGAGTATATTTAACCGAAGACGAAATCCAAACCCTCATCAACAAAGACCTCAACACCGAAAGACTCTCGCTAGTACGCGATATCTTTCTCTTTAGCTGTTTTACCGGCTTAGCCTATATTGATGTCAAAAACCTAACAAAGTCCCACATAAGTCACGGTATTGATGGAGAGCAGTGGATATTTACCCACCGCCAAAAAACAGAAAGTGCCTCTAAAATTCCAATCCTACCCGTAACCCAAATGATAATTGACAAATACGAAAACCACCCACAGAGCATTAATGAAGACAAGATCCTCCCTATTCTATCCAACCAAAAAATGAACGCTTATTTAAAAGAAATAGCGGCCATTTGTAACATTAACAAAGAACTCACCTTTCACATTGCTAGGCACACCTTTGCTACCACGGTAACCCTCACTAATGGCGTACCCATAGAAAGCGTGAGCAAGATGCTAGGACACAAAAACCTACGCACTACCCAGCACTATGCAAAAGTCCTGGACAGAAAGGTTAGCGAAGACATGAAAATACTAAAAGATAAGTTCTCACTCAGCACCACGCTTTCTAAAACTTCATAGAGGGATTATTTGTTAGCATCATAAATACGTAAAAACACGTATTTTCTTTAGTTGCTTTACTATATAAATTGCAAACTGTTATAACTATTTAGTGATATTTATTAGTTAGTGGCAAGTATAGGAAGACCATGCAAGAAAATAAATTGGTTCAAAAATAACTTATCCAAAAGATAAAAAAAAGATAAAAAGATGAAACTGAAAGAAGTAAAAATACATAAATATAAATCCTTTGAAACTGCTCAAAAAATTGAACTTGAAGAGGATATCACTGTCCTTGTAGGAATGAACGAATCAGGAAAAACTTCTGCTTTGGAATCTTTAGCTAAAACTCATTACTTTCAAGAAGATGAAGATTTCAAATTCAATGCGACTCACGATTATCCAAGAAAAGATAAGAAAAGAATGGAAAAAGCAAATGAAAATCCCGAGGTAATAACTTGCACTTACGAGATTGACAGCAATTTGCTTAAATCTATTGAAAATGAATTGGGAGAAGGTGTTTTAATCTCAAAATCATTTACTGTAACAACCATGTATGATAATTCTAAATCAATTGGATTATCTGTTAATACAAAGAAATTTATTGAGTTTAAAACAAAAGAATTAGGTATTGCAAGTAATACTCTTACAGATAAACTTTTTAAGGTAAAAACTAAAATAGAGTTAGAAACTCTTGAAAAAGAATATACAGAAGAGAATAAAACAAATGGTATAAAATCTTTGTCGCCATATTTTGAAAACAAAAATAAATGGTCAAATGACCCAATTGGTGAATATATTTATAGAGTTCTTCTTAAACCAAAAATGCCAAAGTTTTTATATTATGATGAATATTATTCTCTTCCTTCAAGAATTAGCATTGAAAAGCTAAATTCAAAAAAGTTAGATGGCAATGAAAATGAATACAAAACTGCAAAAGCACTTTTTGAGTTAGCAGACATTAATACACATGAGATTCTCAAATCTGAAAGTTTTGAGGATTTTATAGCTGAATTAGAAGCAACTGAAGCAATAATTTCAGAAGAATTATTTAAATATTGGAAAACAAATAAAAACTTAAATATTACTTTTCAAATTGATAAAAAAGAGGAAACTGATGCTCATAGTAATACTCGAATAGTTGAACATATTTTAGATATTCGTGTAAAACATAAAGGTGTTTCTTTACCACTCAAAAATAGAAGTAAAGGGTTTAATTGGTTTTTTTCATTTTTAGTTTGGTTTAAAAAAATACAAGAAGACCAAGATTCAAATTACATTTTATTACTTGACGAGCCTGGCTTGAATCTGCACGCTTCAGCTCAAGCTGATTTACTACATTTTTTAGAAGACCTATCTGAAAATTACCAAATTGTCTATTCTACACATTCTCCATTTATGATTGTTTCTGACAAATTGCAACGAGTTAGAACAGTTTTGGAAACGGAAAAAGGTTCTATAATATCTGACAGTGTTCAGGAGAAAGACCAAAATACTTTATTTCCACTTCAAGCAGCTTTAGGTTATAATATTGCACAAAATTTATTCATTTCACAAAAGAACTTATTAGTCGAAGGCGTATCCGATTTAGTTTATTTACAAACAATGTCTTCCATTTTAGAAAGTTCTGGCAAAGAAGGTCTAAAGTCAGATATAACAATTGTTCCAACAGGTGGACTTGAGAAAGTAGCTACTTTCATTTCTCTTTTAAGAGGTAATGAATTAAAAAATGTGAGTTTATTAGATAGCTACACAGACCCGAAAGGAAAAGCAAAATTGGATAATCTAATTGCTCAAAAAATTATAAATGAAAAAAATATTTTATTTTTTCACGAGTTTATAGAAAAAAGAAAACGAGCGGATATTGAAGACTTATTTACACCAAAAGAGTATTTGAAATTATTTAATGAAGCATTTAAAGAACACGTTGATATAAATGAATCTGATTTGAATCAACAAATTGAGTCAATTATTTTACAAATCAACAAACATTTGAATATCGACCGTTTTAATCATTATCGACCAGCTAATTTACAAGCTCAAAAAGGACTGACAGCAAAAGATTTTGACAAACTGACATTAGAAAACTTTGAAAAAGTATTTAAAAAAATAAATAAACTATTTGATAACTAACAATAACACTAGCCATCAACAACTATTTTACCTAATACTATCTAATTGAAGACTTTAAACGTCTTACAAAAAAACTATAAGCTAAATAGACAGTGACGGGCTCCAAACCAATAATAAACAAAGTAGCAATGCGCTTGCAGCTATAATAAAAAAAATCAACGATGACAGATAATTTAGTTTTTTTGACAGAAGAAGACCTTGACAAACCCATTTATAGAATTTTCAGTTTTCAACGACTTGAAGAAATTTTTAAAGAAAGAAAATTGACATTAGTGAAACCTAAACTTTGGGACGACCCTTTTGAAAATTTTATTTTGAATTCAACAGGGCGTTTACCAGACGGTAGACAATTTCAAATGGGCTTTAGGGACAATTTTTACGGACAGTGCTGGTCGCTGACAAAAGAAAGTGATGCAATGTGGCGCATATATTCACCTGACAAAAATGGAGTTAAAGTGAAAACAACTATACGCAAATTATTAACTCCTTTATTTCAAATTGGCAGACAACATCAAAAAATGAACGGAGTTGTTTATAACCTATCCTCTTTTGTAGGTAAAGTAAAATATGCCGATACAAAAACGTTAATTACAATGCTTAAAGATGAGCAACGAATGAGCAGTAAAATTTTCGACCAATCTGGCTGGGGGCAAGCATCAACTTTCTTTTTTAAACGGGTTGCATTTCGGCACGAAAAAGAAGTCAGACTAATATACAATTCAGAAAATAAAAATCAATTTGACACTTTTAAATTTGACATTAACCCCTTTGAATTAATTGACGAAATAGTATTTGATCCTAGAATGACTGAATCCATTTATCAAGAACAAAAAGATAAAGTAATTGAATGGGGATTTGATAAAAGGATAATTCAATCTGGCCTTTACAAACTAAAAACTTTTACAATTGATTTACGACCAACATTATAAAGAATTATAATATCAAACAACTATTTTACTGAATTCTAAATTTATTAACCCCAAAAAATAAATCTAATAATAGTGTTTACAATACGTAAAATATAAATCTATAATATATCAATAAAGAAATAATCAAAATTAAATGAACATAGAAGTCGAATACATAGACCAAGCAGGGTTGATACACAATCAAACTCATAGAATGTCTCGTCTCACATTTGCTAAGCACATGGCTTTTGCAGGACAAGGTTACAGAATAAAACCTAGTAACTTATTAAGAACATTAGGGATGTTTTTTCATTATAGCAGGTATATTAAAAAACAAGAATTTTATATGAATCATTGCTTTTCATTACCACCCAAAATTTTTCATGACCCTACTGAGCAAGGACAATTTTCAAATATTGCAGGTAAAGCGATAGCAGACTTTCTCTCAAAGAGAATAGATAATAGTTTTTTTACTATAAATTATGAAGCCGTAACACAAAAACCTTTAATTGGACAGAGACCTGATCTAGTTGCTTTTTCTCAAAATGCTGTATTTACCATTGAAGCAAAAGGCAGAAGAGCAAACAATCCGGGAAATATGGCTGAGCATAAAATTCAAGCAAGCTCCGGTAATTTAAATAGGCATTACTCTGTTGCTAGTGTTTCATATAATATATACGATAAAGTTTTATGTAATTATCATGATCCAATAAATGAAAAAAATGAATATGACAGCGAAGGTTTAAGAAAAAGTTCAGCAAAGTTTTATAGTAATCTTTTAGATTTTATAAATAAAGATTATTTTGAAGTTAATAAGATAAACTATCAAAACGAAGTATTTTATGAAATTGGGTTTTCAACTCAAAAACTTTTTAAAAATTTTGAAGAATTTGAAAAGTATTCATATTTCAATCATTGGTATCATGATTTTTTAAACTATTATAATCCAAAACTAATTCTTCCCGGAAATATTGAAAATTTAAGTAAAAACGGATTAAAAAGAGATACAAAACCTTTTATTTTTGACGACAAAGAAAATAAAGTCTACATAGACCGAGACAGAATTGGTTTAAGTATCAGAAAGTAGTAAATCCCATCCCCCCCCATCTCCCACAAAGACCTCAATTGAGGTCTTTTTCTATTACACAAATTACGTATAAATACGTATTTAATTTAAATCTATTACAATATAAATTGCATTAATTATCTAAAACATTAGGTATTAAATATTATTTGGCCAATAATTGCGAGACTTGTTCATTACTCAAAGAAAATAATGAAATAGTGAAATATGCCTACACAATAAAACAGCAAAAGAACGAAACCAAACAGCTCAAGTTCTTAATGGAGCATTTAAAAATTTAATTATGAAAAATTTATTTTTTACACTTGCATTAGTGTTAATTAGTTCATCTGTATTTGCAAATACAAAAGAAGTGAAAAAAGAAGTTTCAAAACAAACTACAACTCAAACAAATAAAGTTGTAAAAGAAGCCTCAATTAAAGTTTATTGCGACGGTGTTTATAAAGGAACAATTTCGTGTGATGGTTGTTCAGCATCTCAAATAGCTAATGCAGCTATAGCTATGTGCAACTAAAAATGAATTAACAGTTTCTCCATTTTGGAGAAACTGTTTTTAATTTAAAATTTAATATAATGAAAAAAATTATCTTAATTTCCCAGCTATTTTATTGTTTAATTAATTATTCCCAAAAAGGATATGTAGAATATGGATATATTGAATCTTTAGGTCTTGGTAATGCGCTAGGTTTAGACTATAATGCGTCCTTATCTTTTGATAAAAATAATTCATATTATGTAACTAAAAAAGAAAATTTAGAAACTCCCGAAAAAATAGCAGGAACTAAAGTAGTTGAAGCAGATGGTGAAATAAAGGCTGTTTTTAATGGGATGGGGGTCAGTAAAGAGGGAAATCAAGTGTATTATTCAAATAATCAAAAGCTAATGTTTTCCTCAATATTTTTTAAAAATAGAATATTAATAAATGATGGATATATTAATTTTGAATGGAAAATAAGTACAGAAGCAAAAAAAATAGGAAATTTTAATTGCATAAAGGCAACAACTACTTTCAGAGGAAGAAACTATATTGCATGGTTTACAACAGATATCCCTGTTCCTTATGGACCATGGAAATTAAATAATTTACCAGGTCTAATCTTGGAAGCTTATGATGATGAAAAGTTTGTGTATTGGTACTTTAAAAATATAGAGTTCCCTAGCGTAAAATTTGATGAAGTAGAAATGATTATCGAAACAGATTTAAATAATTACACCAATTATACTAATTTCAAAAAAATTCAAGATCAAGAATTAAGAAAAATAGAAGAAAAAAATGCCATGTTAATGAAAGAGATTCCTGATATGAGAATTACAAATCCGAAGTTAAATGAATTATTTGTTGAATGTGAATAAAGTATTTAAACTATTTATTATTCTATCTTTTTATAATATTTCATTTTCTCAAGAAACTAGCATTAAAGGGAAAATTACCGATGTAAAAAGCAAAGCTATACAAAGCGCTTCTGTTACTTTAGTTGATGAAAGAGAAAACATTATAGGGTATAGTTTTACCGATTCTGATGGGAATTATTCAATAGAAATAAAGAAATCAAATGATCTGAAATTAAAAATAATAATATCATCTTTAGCATATCAAAAATTTTCGAAAACAATAACAACAAATGATAAAACATATGATTTTCAATTAGAAGAAAAAACCCAAGTACTACAAGAAGTTGTGATAGAATCAGGTAAAAAAATTAAAATAGAACATGATACAACAACAATAAAAGTAGGAAGCTTTACTAATAAAACAGAACAAACAGTTGAAGATGTTCTTAAAAAACTCCCAGGAATAATAGTATTAAAAGATGGGACTATAAAGGCACATGGCAAAAATATCGATAAGCTTCTTGTTGAAGGAGAAGATATATTAGATAAAAATTATAAAATCTTATCTAAAAATCTTGATGCTAAAGTGGTAGATGAAGTTCAAATAATCGATAATTTCGAAGACAATCCAATATTCAAAAAACTTAATGATTCTGATAAAGTTGCGCTTAATTTAAAATTTAAAAAAGGACTTTCTAATATTTGGTTTGGAAATACTACTATAGGAAGTGGCATAATTTCTAAAAATCGGTGGAAAGAAAGTATTAATTTGGGTCTATTAAAAAAGAAAATAAAGTTTTTCTATTTTGGTGATTTTAATAATATTGGTGATAAATCTACAGAGTTACTAAATTCTAATATAATGGAAAAATCATTATTTGGAATAGATCGTATAGAATATAAAACAAATGCTTTATATGCAATTCAAAAAAATGAGATTAATTTATTTAGTAAAACTCAAAGTATATTTAATACATCATTACTAAATTCATTTAGTTTTAATTCAAAAATTAATAAAAAATTATCTTTAAGGGGAATAGCATATTTAACTAATGACAAACAAGATCAAAACACATTTACATACACAAAATATAATTTACAAGTTAACCCATTTCTTTTCACAGAAAGCAACATTTTTTCAGACAAAAAAATAATTTCTTCTACAGAGCTAGAATTAAAATACAATCCAAATGACAAAAATTATTTTACAAATCTTTTTATTTTTAAAAATAATCGAAGTCAAAGTATGAATAATTCGATATTTAATTCTAGTCAAATTAATCAAGAATTAGATAATTATAATGATTTGTATTATAACCATTTTAATCACACATTATATTTATCAGAAAATAAAATATTGAATAACTATATTTATTTTGGAAATGATTTTACTCATGAAAGATCGAATATTAAATCTCCATTCTTGAATTCATTTTTAAATATAAATGAGAATGAGAATGTAAATCAAAATGGATTGAATAAACTTCAATATATTGGTGTAAAATCTAAATTAATTAGTAAATATCACAAAGTAAATCTATCAAATGCAATACAATTAGAATACAAAAAGGAATCAATAAATAATGATTTTATTGCAGGAAATAATAATGTAGAATCATATCAAAATAAAGTTTTATTGAAAAACCTAAGTTTAATACAAGAAAACACATTTCGATATAATTTTTCAAAAAAAATAGACGTTACTACAAATTTTACTTTTAAGAATGTAATGTTCCAAAAAAACAATGAGTTAAATAACTTTTGGTATATTAATTCTTCCTTGTATGTTAATTTTAAAAAAACTACTTATGGTAATTTCTCATTATCATATTCTGAAGATAACTCTATACCAGATACGAATCAATTGCTGGAAAATTCTTTTCTAACAAACTATCGTAGTTTTATTAAAGGAAGTAATTTTAGTACCCCACTAAAAAATCAAAATTTTACATTTAATTATCATTTCTATAATGATGAAAAAAGATGGTCTATTAATGCTAATGCTAGTTATAATAAATTAAAATCAGTTTTTAATACTTTAAATACGTTTAATAATAATTTAAACTTTAATTCTTATATTCAAACTGATGGAGGAAAAAATTATAATTTTAATTTTAGCTTAATAAATTATATTAGAACTTTGAAATTAGCATCGAAAATAGAATCAAATAATAATTGGTATTTAATTCCAGTAAATGTTAATTCCCCAGATTTTTTAATTTCAAAAAGTAGTGTGAATTCATTTAAATATTCTGCAACAACTTATTTTAAAACAAAAATGAATTTCGATTTTGGGTTTAGCTATAATTCTTACAGATCAAATTTTCAAGGAGTTGAAAATACAAATATTACTAAAGATGGATTTCTTAATATTAATTTTAAAATATCAAAATCTATAATTGCAGAAAGTAGCAATGTTTTATATATTATAAATAATCAAAAATATTCCTTTAACAATATAATATTAAGTTATACCCCGCTTGAAAGTAAATTTTCATATCGTATTATGGTTAATAATATTGCTAATGAAAACCAATATACTAATATATTAATAGATAATTATATTTACTATAAATCAACTATGCAGTTGGTTCCAAGATATATCCTAGGCACAGTAAAATATAGATTTTAATATTTTAAATAGAATCCATTTCAATAAGTTTGTTTTTTAGTGCATACAAAACAACCCCAATAAAATTTTTTGATTGTGTTTTCTCCATGATATGCTTACGGTGTTTTTCTACTGTTCGAGTACTGATAGTAAGAGCATCCGCAATTTCTTTACTACACTTTTCTTGGGTCGCTAGTTTTACAATATCAATCTCTCTCGGAGTCAAATGAGCTACTGGAGTAGTGTCTAAAAAACTAGGTCTTTTTTTTCTCCACAACAAAGCTTCTCGTACAACCGTACTCAAAGCAATGTCAAAATAATAATCTCTATCCAGTACATTTTTAATAGCATTTTCAAGAATATCAGGAGAAGAGTTTTTTGTAAAATAGCCGTCTGCACCTATTTCCATTACCTGGTGCACAGCTTCTTTTGAAGTTAACTGAGATAAAATAACAATCTTAAGATTAGGATCAATAAACTTGGCTTGCTTGCAAACATCATAACCGTGTACAATCGGCATTTCTAAATCGAGTAATAATACATCAATTTCATTATTCTCTAAATACTTCAAAAAAGCCAATCCATTATTTGAATCATAAACAACTGTAATACCTTCAAAAGAAGATAGTAACAGAGACAAACTCTTTCTAAAAAGCTGATGGTCATCAACTAAAGCAACTTTAATCATAGATGTGAAACTAAATAAATATTAAAATGATTGCCTTTTGGGGTTGTTTTTTGTTCTAATTCGGCAGATATACTTCTTAAACGCGATTGAATATTTTGAAGGCCTGTTCCTTTTGTTTGTTTGTATGCCATTTTAAAATTAAAAGGAATGCCATCATCTATTAGTTCAAAGCAAACGCCTTTATGTGTAGTGCTTAAACGAGCTACACATGAAGTAATAGAACCATATTTAAGCATGTTAGAAGTCAATTCCTGAACTACCCGAAATAATTCATACGAAACAGCATCAGAAACCAAAGTATCTGATATATTAAAATCTAACTCAAAACGCTTACCACTTGAAATACTCAATTGTTCAAAATAATCCCGTAAGGCAAAATTAAAACCAGCCGTTTCAAGCAAAGGAGGCATCAATTGATAGGAAATCAATCGAGTATTTTCAATAGTTTGCTCAACGGAAGTATGAATAGCTTTTAAAAGCTCTGGCGAATCAGTATCATTGTTTTTTTTGGAGAACAAAATAACATAATTACGAATAGCGTTCAAATCACTCTGTATGTCATCATGCAAATCTTTAGCAATACGCTTACGTTCTTTCTTTTCGCTTTTAAGCGCAGTTTTCAATAATAATTCCGCCTCTTTTTTCTTAATTTTAGCTAAATGGCGTTGGTAAAATAAAACCATAAAAAGCAATCCAAATGCTAAAAAAAGCATCAGAAAAGTACCTATAAAAAATATCGATTTTAATTCGTTTTCGCTTTCCATAAACCCACTAATAACAGACTTCGTAAAACAAAATTCAATACAATATTAATAACCCAATACGATTGAAATAATACAGAATCAGCGTTATATATATAATTGCTTAATAAGAATAAAAAGAGAGTCCCACAATGATATAATATAAATCCCGAAATAAAATAAAAGGTACTATTGTTCAATAGATTATCTACATAAACTTCCGCAAACATCTTAACAAACCATAAGATAGAGAATAGTAAAACAAAAAAGGTGATAAATCCTTTGAAATAGTTGTTGACTATAATAAAATCGTTGATACTATAATGCCAATACAAGTAGTAACATAACGCAGTAAAAAGAACTATAAAAGCGGCAAATACCCTCGATTTTTTTTTTTCTAAAATAATGTAGAAAAAGTAAAAAATACAGCAAAAGTCTAAAATATCATAGATAACAAACCAATACGAAACATTCCAACCAAAAGTAAGTGTCCCAAAAAACTCATAGAGACTAGAAATAAACGTAAGAAAAACATAAGGTAGGATGGCTTTCAATTCAATTGCACAATGTCGTTTGGCAACCAAAAAATAAAGAAAAGGGCTAATGCCAAAAACGATTACAAAATACAGTAAAACCATCCTCAATAAATAATAGAAAACCTATCTAAAATAAAGATAGGCTTTCTTAAATAATTTAAAATTATACTAAGCCATTTGAAGGACCAGGACATAATGGCGGACATGTAGCCATATGATCATAAATAATATCACCATCTAACATGTCTTGCTCTTGAGCATCAACCCCTACTACAACTAAACTTATTTTTTTTTCAGCATCATCATACCCATTATAAATTCGCAAACCTATACAATTTTCTTGTTCTAGCACTTTTTTTACATTATCGCCCCCTATAAAAGAAGCTACAACTTCACCTGGAAATTTTTTAGCAAATGCAGCGATTAAGCTTTTAGCTTCTTCTTTAGTAATAATACTACCGGTGTTTGGATCTAATCTCATAAAATTTAAAATTTAATATTAATATAGCCAAAATTAAGTACGGTTTATCGGTACTAAAATACGTATTTATACGTATAGTTTAGTAATGTTTTAAATGAATTTGATGTAAATTAATAACTTATTAATTATGAGGTAAATACGTATAAATACGTATTGTGAGTTGAGTGTAAGAATTTCAATTTAGCAAATTATTCAAATAACAAGTATTGAATGAGTTATTTGGTTTAGAGCTTCTTTTGCTATGAAAAAATATTATTTGCATAATGGTTCAGATAAAATAGGTCCCTTTGATAAAGAAGAGCTCTTACAAAAAGGTATTGTAAAATCAACCCTCCTTTGGGCAGAAGGGAATGAAAGATGGACTTGTGCAGAAAATTTTGAAGAACTACATAGTTTGTTTTATGTTACAAATACGCCCATCGTTAATTCAATTCAAAATAAAAAGACAAAATTTTATAAACGACTGTTTTTAGGAACTACAATTCTACTCATTTTAGCGATATCACTACTATCGAATGAAGTAATATGGAAAAGACACAATAATGAAAATAAAATAATTAATTCAGAATATCAAAAAAAGAGAATAAGAAACGCCATAAATGAGCATGTTAAGGTTACAACGAAACATTTCTCTGCTCTTAGTTTAAGAGGTCTATCCAATTTCGAAATTAATATTAGTAATAACACAAATTATACTTTGAATCAAGTAGAAGTAATCGTTGATTTTTTAAAAAATGACGGTTTAAAAATTGAAACTAAAAAAATTATTTTTAATAATATTGAGGCAAACGATAATCAATCAAAATATACACCATACAGTAATAACATATCAACAATTCACGCAACAATTACAGCCATTTATTCCACTGAATTAAACTTATGCTATACAAACACTGCAAAACCATTATTAAATAATAACGACCCATATAGGTGTAAAAATTAAAAAATAAATAGTTAATCAAATAATCAATAGAGCATATGTCCCCATTTATCATTAAAAAAGTCTTTAACCTAAAAAACATTTGCTTTGAATCCCAAATACGCCCCTCTTTTACACAACCTCAACGAGCAATTAAACTTTATCGATTTAGAAATTGATGACCAAATCAAAAAATGTGAACAAGCCATTACAATAATTTTTAAATCAATAAAGGCGGTCAAAAAAATGATCCTCAAAACCAATTTTAAATCAAGTGGTGAAGAAATACAATTCTTCAAAGACGTAAAACCACAATTCACGTCCAAATTGATATACTATAACCAAATTTATAAAATTGAACGAAAAAAGCCAAGTGGTGGCAATCGAATACTAAAAAAGTACTACAACAGTGAACTCTCTAAACTCAAAGCCTTTTTTGACAAAGAATTGGATTTCTACCAATACTTTCGTTCCGGAAACACTTATCTAGATTACAAATATTTTATAAGAGGCGAATTTGACATTAAACTCGCTTTAGATTCCTACTATTTTGAAACAGACGCTTCGTTTGCTACATCACATGATTTCAAAGTAGCAACAATACTTGCTAACGATCTCATCCAATTATATATTGAAAACCAATTATTAATGATTGAAAAAAAAGAAATACTTGAAAATTCACAACGCACTCCAAACGTGAAACTAACATGGACCAGCTCAAAAGTTGCTTTAATTGAACTTCTATACGCGTTGCATACAGAGGGAGTCTTTAATAACGGTGCAGCCGACTTAAAAGACATCGCTGAATATTTCGAACATATTTTCGAAATCGACTTAGGACAATACCGTCGCGTATTCCTTGAAATCAGGGCACGCAAAAGCGATCGTACCAAATTCCTAACTACATTAAATGATTCCCTTCAAAAACGTATGGAAAACTCAGATGATATCATTTAGATAAAAAATCGTTCACAACACTAACTCCGTTGTGAAACAAAATAAATCATACCCTCGAATTTTGTCCCATAACAAATTAAAACATACGTTATGGCAGTACAAATTATTACAATCGAAGACTTAAACGAATTCAGAAATCTTTTACTAAACGATTTAAAAGAAATCATCAATTCCAAACCCCAACAATCAAAACAGTGGCTCAAATCCAATGAAGTCCGCAAACTGTTAAACATCTCCCCAGGAACCCTCCAAAACCTCCGCATCAACGGCACCCTAACCTATACCAAAGTCGGCGGCATCATGTATTATGATAATTCAGATATTGATAAATTATTAAATGGAAATAAGGTAAACCCTTTACCTACTCTCTTCAAATAGTAAGTTAATCGTCAGTTCGAGTGTTTTTCTAAAATGCGACAGCTTTTTAGAAAAATGTATCGAGAACCTTGTAAACCATAATTTTTAATTCGTAATTCAACATGAACTACATAAAACACTTAACTGGTTTCTTCGAAAAAGTAGCCCTCGACCGCAACCTAAACCCAACGCACGTTAGCTTATACATTGCCTTATTTCAATTTTGGAACTGCAATCGCTTCAAAAATCCTATCAGTATAAATCGCGATGAGGTAATGCGAATAAGCAAAATCAGTTCCAAGGCAACTTATCACAAATGCTTGAAGAATTTGCATAGTTTGGGTTATATCAATTACGAACCATCATACAACCCATTTAAAGGAAGTCATGTCATTTTATTCAACTTTTCAGATGATTTAAAACCAGTTCCCAAATCCGAAAGAAAACTAAAAAATGAACTTCTTTTTGAACAAGTCAATGAACAAGCTTTGAACAAGTCTTGTACTAGTAGTGAAACAGGTGCTGAACAAGCAGTAGTACCTTCTATAAACTATATAAACAATACAAATAGTTTAAACGAAAAAAACATTTCAAACTTGGAAAAGCAAGCAAAAAAAATTGAAGAAATAAATAATTCAATTTTAAAAAATGAAATTGAAGTAGAGAAAGAAAAAAAGTTGCGCGAAAAAAAGAAATCCGTCTCGGATTCACCGATTCCAATTGAAATCAATCATAATATTGGAGGTAAAGAGGAATTTATTATCAATTCAAACGTAGTCGAAAAGCCAACAATCGAAGAAGTCAAAATCTATTTCCAACAAAATAACTTTCCAGAACAAGAAGCTCAAAAATTCTTCAACTACTTCAAAAGTGTAGGTTGGCTAGTCGGTGGCAAAATCCCAATGATCGATTGGCAAGCAGCAGCACAAAATTGGATGATTAACGCACCAAAATTCATTTCAAATACAGAACAACCCAACAGAGCAAAACAACTCAACACAACAACCGAAAAAGACTATTCAGAGCCTTTATAATTTTTTTGTCATGCTGAACTTGTTTCAGCATCTAATCCTTTGCGGACTTTGCGGTTAAAAATAAAAATCCGTGCAAATCTGTTTAATCTGTGTCATCCGTGTTCCAAAACCTTCGCTTTAGCGAACAAAAAGCAACCCAATGAATGAAAATATAAAATCACATTACAGCTACACCGAAGTTATCAATTGGCTCCAAACCACAGGAATCCAACTATACGGCAATCATTTCAAAATCCTTGAAACTGATTACCCAATCGTGTACAAACTCATTGCCTATTTTTTAAAAGACGAGCCAATATGCCACCAATACGGCATAAATGGCAACAAAGGAATCCTGCTAACCGGACCAATAGGCTGTGGCAAAACATCATTAATGAACCTAATGAAACATGTAGCCCAACCCAATAATAAATTCTCCGTAAAACCCTGCCGAGACATCAGCTTTGAATTCATCCAAGACGGCTACCAAATCATTCACAAATACAGCATCGGAAAACTTTACCAATCCGAACCAAGAACCTATTGCTTTGACGATTTAGGAACAGAAAACAACCTAAAATATTTTGGAAACGAATGCAATGTAATGGCAGAAATTCTTTTAAGCCGATATGATCTATTCATTTCAAAAAAACTATTAACTCATATCACCACAAACCTATCAGCTACAGAAATAGAGAAACATTACGGCAACCGAGTTCGCTCACGATTGAGAGAGATGGTCAATTTAATAGCATACGATAAATCAACACTAGATAAGAGATAAAAGTTGTCACACTGAGCGCAGTCGAAGTGCTTTGCGGACTTTGTGCCTTCTTTGTGCTCTTTGCGGTTAAAAAAAAGAAACAACATGAAAACTATATCCAACTTCTGGAACTACTTCCAACAAAACAACTTCGTTTTCCTACTCCTAAACGAAATCCCAAAAGACGAACTAAAAACCCATTTCGACAAACTAATCGAAATACTCCATCAATACAACAAAGACCTAGACCTCATCATTAAAAACAAAAAGAATGGTGCAGAATTAATCATCACAGCAAACGGAAATCCATATCTTTTTAAAGAAGTAGAATTACTAGTCCATTATGCACCAGTTGTAGAGCGTTGGAAAATTACAGCATTCCTCCAACCCGAAACCAACCTAACCAAATACGAAAACGGTACCGACAAACCACTTGAATATTACGGCATCACTTTGAGAATAAGTGAAATGTATTTCATCCCATTAGAAAACCCAAACAAACCAACCGATTTAGGAATAAAAGTGTTGCTCAAAAATTATATCGTCCACAAAGACAACCCAAGACTTTGGGAAGCAGTTTACGTTCACATTGAGCATCTAATTGGAGAAAAATCATTTGCTAATGATATTGCATTTATAGAGATTGGACAATTTGAAGGTGATGATGAAAACCAAATCGAATTATATAATTTAAAATCTTACATCGACATTGAAATGAAAAGTTAAGTTTTGGCAATAAATCCAATTTACTGCCAAAACTTAACTAATATTCTGTTCGCAAAACACTACACAATCTGTAGTAAACCGCAAATGAGATACCATATATTTTGTCCCAATTATATACCAAATTTGGGACAACAAATAAATTAACTTTCGGCAATAAAACTATTTTACTGCCAAAACTTAATTTTTAAAATAAAATGTAGTATCTTTCACGAAATTTAAAAGTAAGGTGACAAAAACGATAGAAAATACAATTCAGAGTTACTTCAAATCTATAAACCAAATTTCTAGAGAAAAGCTTGGTAACTTAATCAAAGAAGACTTTCCGGAACTTTCGGAAAGCACCATTACCGTTTATCTATCTAAACTAAAAAAAGCCGGAATAATCAACAATCCGGAACGAGGCATTTATTCCATTACAGAAAAGCAAATTTTCAATCCAGAAATAAACCAAACCTTAAAAAAAGTATATAGCAAAATTCACAAAGAGTTTCCATTTATAGATGTATGCGTGTGGAATACCAAATGGCTAAACGACTTAATGCGACACCAACCATTTAAAAACTATACCATCATAGAAGTAGAAAAAGAAGCAGAAGAACAAGTATTTAATGCAATTAGCGAATGGAATAAAAACGTCTATTTCAATCCCAATGAGGAGATTTTGGAACGCTATATAAGTTCAAATTCAGAAGAAGTTACAATAGTTAAAAATTTAGTAACGGAAGCTCCAACAACAAAAAATAATAAAATTGAGATACCTACACTAGAGAAGGTATTGGTGGACATTATTATTGACAAAGAACTTTTTTCGGTCCAACAAGGTGAACTCGATTTTATATACCAATCCGCTTTCAAAAAATACGCAATAAACACCGCAAAAATGAAACGGTATGCATTGAGACGAAATAAAGAAAATGAAGTAGAAAAAATGATTAACTCAAACTATGTAAAATAGTATGAATTATATTAAATTATAAACAAATTATGAGTTTAATACAAGAAGGAATAAAAAGAGGTTTAATCAAGATGAGTGATGATGAAAAACAAATCACTTACTGTAATCATCATAAACCAAGAATATTTACAAATCCAGAAGAGAAAGTACAAGCAGAAGCTTTTTTAAAACTGGTCATTGATTATGGGTATAATCCTAAGAGGATTAAACATTACGTTCAGGTCGTTATGGGTTCAGGCTCTAGAGAAGCTGATATGATTGTTTTTACTGACGACAAATGCGAAAAACCTCATATTCTAGTAGAATGTAAAAAATCCGATGTTAGTGAGCAAGAGTTTTTGAGAGCAATAGAACAGGCATATAGTTATGCTTATGCGTTACCTAATGATGTTAAGTTTGTTTGGATCACATCAGAAGATAAAAACGAATACTTTGAAGTTGATAAGAAAAAACATTCAAGAGTAACATTACCAGACATTCCTCAATTTGGAGTTTCTAAATTAGCTAATTACAAATTTGTTTATGAAGCTAATTCTTTGAAAGATGAAGCTGGTAAACAAAAATTCTTTGATTTAATTACAATACCAGAAGAAGACTTAACACGTCGTTTTAAACAAGCCCATGACTCGCTTTGGGGTGGAGGTCAATTGAATCCATCAGAGGCATTTGACGAATTAGACAAATTAATATTCTGTAAAATTTGGGATGAAAAAAAAGACAGAAAAGCTGGAGAACCATATGATTTTCAAATAATAACTATAGACCAAGACGAAATACCAGAAGAAAATAAAAGAAGGTCTAAAGAAAATGAAAAATTAGCAGAAAGAATTTTTAAACTGTATGAAGAAGGTCGTAAAAAAGATCCAGAAGTTTTTAGAGACAATATTAGATTATCTCCAGAAAAAATTAGAACTGTAGTTGCTTATCTTCAAGATGTAAATATTGGTGAAACTGATTTAGATGCTAAAGGAAGAGCTTTTGAAACTTTCATGGGTTCTTTCTTTCGTGGAAATTTTGGACAATATTTTACTCCAAGACCTATTGTTGATTTTACAGTTGGAGTTTTACCAATAACAAATGAATCTTACGTTTTAGATACATCGTGTGGTAGTGGCGGCTTTTTGTTATATGCACTAAATAAAGTAAGAAAGCAAGCTGACGAATTATATCCAAACTATAAAACAGATATAAAACAAAATCAAAAGCATCATAAATTTTGGCATGATTTTGCAGAAAAAAATCTTTATGGAATAGAAATTAATGAACAAATTTCTAGAGCAGCTAAGATGAATATGATCATTCATGATGATGGTCATACCAATGTAATCACTTCGGATGGATTATTGAGTCCTGCTGAAATTGAAAAAATCACTGATAACAAGGGTTTCAAATACAATCATTTTGATTTTATTGTTACAAATCCACCATTTGGAAGTATTGTAAAACAAACAGAAAAGGCATATCTAAAAGAATTTAAATTAGGTAAAAAAGAAGAAGATTGGTTAGCTTTAGCATCAAAACCAGAAACAAATAGAGAAAATCAAAGTACAGAAGTTTTATTTATCGAGCAATGTTATAAATTTCTTAGAGAAGGTGGCTATTTAGCAATTGTTATCCCTGATGGTATTTTAACAAATAGCAGTTTACAATATGTTAGAGATCATATAGAAGATACTTTTAGAATTGTTGCAGTAGTTTCTATGCCTCAAACCGCATTTTCTGCAACGGGTGCAGGAGTCAAAAGTTCAGTAATGTTTTTAAGAAAGCATACCAAAGAAGTAACTGATAAGTTTATTAGAATAAAACAAGGTCTAAAGTTTGACATAGTTGAATCTCACAATTACAAAGAAAAACTTAAAGAATTAGATAAAAAGAAAAAAATATTAATCAAAGAGCTTGAAGCTAAATATAAAAAACTTCACCCCGATTTAGATAAGGTAGCTTTTAATGAAATAATTAAAGAAGAAAAAACTGAGATTCAAAACCAATTTACAGAAGAGGTAAATAGTTTAAAAGAAGAACTACAAGAAAACTATAACCTTGATAAACAAAACCAATTACCAGATTACCCAATTTTCATGGCAATTGCTGAAGATATAGGTTATGATGCAACTGGTAAAAAAACAAGTACAAATGAGCTAGAATTCATTGGCAAAGAACTTGAGAAATTTATTAAGTCAATTGAAAACGAAAAATTATGATAGTACGTGGAATATTAGACAAATCACTAAGCAAGCAAACATGTATTAGAGGTTTCGCTAGAATTAAAGATTTAGCAAGAGTTTCAAAAGCAAATCCTAAATACCAACGAGAACTTATTGATAAACAACAAAAAGTCATATCAAATTTTTTAACTGAAGAAAACTATCTTTTTTTTCCTGAAGTAATTTTAAGTTTAAAACTCAAATATGATTATACAAAAGGAGAAACAAAAAAAGATAGTCCTTTAACTTTATTAGAATTAAAAAAACCATTCATTTCAAATGTTGATAGTTTGAAAATCAAGATATCTGAAAAAAAGAATTCAAAATCATTTGATGTAGGAGGTAGAGATGAAATAAAAATAGTTGAACTTGAATTTGATGATGGTGAATTAAATAAATTAATTTCTGAAAATTTGCACCCATTTCATAGGATTGACGGTAACCATAGGTTAAGTGCTGCCGAACAAATTGACGACGATGACAGAATTTTTTCTATGGATGTCCCATTTTGTATAGTTTTATTTGAAGAAATTATTCGTCAAGAATTTAACCCCAAAACAGAAGTTTTTGAAAAAAAAGTTGTCAATACAAATGAAAAATTTGAAAGAGTTGTTTTTTATAATATTAATTCTAAAACAATTCCTTTAACATTAGAACAGAATTTAAAAGGTATTTTAGGTGAAAAAGATTATTTTGATGATGGAGAAATAAAAGAAATTTTTAAATATGAAGGAAATAATGTTGGTATAAGTGCCAGAAAATTGGGTATTAAAATAAAACCTGAAGATTTTCAATCAGTTAAAGATATTTTAGAAAAGAACAAATGGTCAATTGCTTTAAACATTTTTAAATTACATAATTTATTCAAAAAAAACAAGACAATAAATTCTAATATCAATATTGAAAAAATTTATGAAGCCCTTCAAGGGATTAATGCGGTTTACTTAGATGATGATAACTTAAAAAAGAATAAAAATGCTGAAATTTTATTAGCTTTTCTTTTCTATAAATCATTTACAGACAAAACTACCTTTAATATTTTCTATAATTGGATAATTAATAATCACTTATTTGAAGCAGAAGAAGCTAAAGCAGAGAGTATTATTAGAATTTTTAATAAAATAAAAGAACAAGAAATTAAAATATTTGTAGCAATGCCTTATTTCTCTAAAGAAATTGTTGCATCACATAATGATATTTATAAAAGCGTTATAAAAGACATTAAAGAAAAAGAAGGAATAAATATATCTTTACATCCTATTATGACCCATGAAGGTGAATCTATAAATATAGTTAATGATATTTTTGAGAAAATAAAAAATTGTAGCATTTTTATAGCAAATATAACAGGTAATAATGCTAATGTTACTTATGAAATGGGATGGGCTAAAGCACTCAAGATTCCAGTGATTGTCGTAAAAGAAGATTGTGCTGAAGACCCAAAATCGGACTATAAACTTGACTTTTATGCAACTTATAAAAAAGATGCGCATACTACACTAAAAGAGGAAATTAATAGACATTTAAAAGCGATTTTGACTGATAAGTATAAATTTAAATTAACATCATAGTGTAATAATGTATAGTATTTCTAAAGACATAAGCACAAATAAAATTTTCCTAGTAAACAGAAAAGAAACAGAGGGAAGATTAGACGCGTATTTTTATAAACAAGAATTTCAGATTTTAGATCAAAGATTTAACAACTCTAAATATGATGTAGTTCCATTTAGAGAAATTATTATATCAATCAATAATGGTTATGATTTTAGAGATTATAAAGCCGATGGAACTCCATATATAAAAGTAGCAAATGTAAAGCCAGGAGAATTTGACTTTAATAAAATGCAATATATTGAGTTTGATTCTTCAAAAATATCAAAAAACATACAGTTAAAACAAGGTAACATTTTGCTAACTAGAAAAGGAACTTATGGCAATGCTTTATCTTTAGATAAAGATTTTAATTATGTTATTAGTTCTGAAGTATTTTATATTGAATTAAACCAATCAAAAATAAACTCTAAATACTTAGAAATATTTTTTAATTCAAATGTTGGTCAAAAACAATTTCTAAGACATTCTATAGGAGCAATAATGGGTAGCTTGTCTCAAGAAGCTATTAAAAACCTTAAAATTCCTTTACCTTCTTTACCAATACAAAAAGAAATAGTTACTATATACAACAAAGCCTATCAAGAAAAATTAAAAAAAGAACAAAAAGCAAAAAAGCTTCTTGAAGGTTTAGATATCTATTTGTTGGAAGAATTAGGAATAAAATTACCAGTAAAGGATAATAGTCTTGTAAATAGAATTAATAAAGAAGTTTCATTAAGAGATATTACTGGGGGTAGATTTGATCCTATGCTTTATGATAAAAATACAATTGCTCTTAGAAAATCAATAATTGATATTAATCCAACTAGATTTAAGAAAGTTCAATTAAAAAATTTAGTAATTCGAAGTATTACAGGAGATTGGGGATTAGATGAAGAAGATTTACAGGTTAACAAGGACTATCAAAAATGTTTAGTAATCAGAGCAACAGAATTTGATAATAACTTTAATCTAAATATCGAAAATTCTAGAGTAAAATATAGAATGATAAAAAAAGAAAAATTAAAAAAGATAGATATTAAAGTAAATGATTTACTGATAGAAAAATCAGGGGGAAGTCCTGATCAACCAGTTGGAAGAATTGCTATTATAGATAAAGAAATTTTTGAGGAAAACAAACTTTGCTATTCAAACTTCATACATAAGATTAGAGTTGACAATGAAATTATAAATCCATCCTATTTATTTAATTTTTTAAAGACCATTCATAACATCAAACTTACAGAATCTATGCAAAGTCAAACGAATGGAATTAGAAACTTAATTATGAGTAATTATTTTAATCAATACATAATTCTGCCATTGAATGAAAGAAATCAAATCGATATGTCAAAACAAGAACAAATTTCGGAAAAAATAAATAGCATGAGAAATGAAGCTAAAAAACTTCAAAAAGAAGCGATTGAAGTATTACAAAACGCGAAAATTGAAGTAGAAAAAATTATATTGGGATAAAAAATGAAAATATACGTAGTAAGATCTGATTTTGGTAGATATACAAATGCATTTCAAGAAAGCAGTTATGTGGCAATTGGTTGGTTTGATCAATTGATAGATAAATCTTTTTCTAGAGAACAAATAAAAGACCTTTATAGAAAAGTATACCACAAAGATAGTAACATGAGAGTTAATCAAAATGCAGGTCAAGTATATCGATTCATCAATGATATAAAAATAGATGATATTGTAATAACACCCTATTCAGATAATAGATTATTAGTTGGTAAAGTAACTTCAGATGTGTATTATGAAAAAGATACCACATCACATTATTATTTAAGAAAAAAAGTAGAATGGTTTACTGAAACTTTAGATAGACAAATTCTTAGTATTCCGCTTCAAAATACCTTACGAAGCAGTTTAACAGTATACACTTTAGCAAACGGTAATGAGATTTTAAAATATTATAACTTAACATCAAATGCAAAACAAAAAGAAATACACGAGTTTAATATACATGAAACCATAAAAAGAAAACTTCTTGATTTAGATGGTTTCGAATTTGAAACACTTGTTAGCTATCTATTACAAACAATAGGATTTGAAAAAACTGATGAAAAACAAGGTGGTGTTGCTGACGGTGGTATTGATTTTGAGGGTGTTTTGAGTATATATGGAATGGCAGCTATAAACTTGCAAGTACAAGTAAAACGGTACGAGTCAAACAGTATCAAATGGAAAGACATTGCTGCATTTCGTGGAGCAATGAAAAAAGATTATCAAGGTTGTTTCATAACATTAAGTAAATTTGATAAAAAAGCCATAGAGAATGCTCAAGATAAAGATAAAGTAGCTATTAACCTAATAGATGGAAACAAGTTAATCGATATTTTTATAAGTCAATATGATGAAATTATTACAGCAATGCGCGAAGATGATAATGATGAATTAGCAGATAAATTAAAATTTAAAAAAGCATTAGTACCATATTAAAATGATAATAAAATTTGAAGATGATATTAAAACCGATTTTGAAGGATATCAAAAATTAATTGACTTAATATCTCAAATAAACAAAAGCAAAGATCAAAATATAATTTTCGATTTTTCAAATGTATTCTTTTTTGAAGCTAATTTATGCGCCGTTTTAGCCACTATTATAGAAATTTTAGAGAAAAAAGGAAGATTAGTAAAATTGGTAAACTTTAACAATAGAGTTGAAACTATTTTGAGAAAAAATGAATTCTTAATTTCTCATGGTTTTGGTAAAATTTTTGATAATTATCAAACATCAATAAGGTATAGAAAATTTAACCCCGCAGACAAAAAAGATGATAATAATTTTGAAGACTATATAAAAGAAGAATTATTGAGTAAAAATGATTTTCCATCACATAGTAAACTTTTAGGAAAACACATAACACTTAGAATTTTTGAATTATATGAAAATGCCAGAACACATGGATCTTGTGATTTTATTCATGCATGTGGCCAATATTTTCCAAAAAGAATGGAAAAACCACTAAATGTAACTATAGTAGATACAGGAAAAAATTTTCAAGAAAACGTTTCAGGTTTTTTGAATAAAAATATTACTGCAGTTGAAGCCATTGAGTGGGCAATGAAAAAAGGCCACACAACTAAAACAGGTGATATATCGGGTGGCTTAGGTCTAGACTTAATTTTTCAGTTTATCCAGCATAACAAAGGAAAAATTCAAATTATTTCTTCAAATGGTTTCTGGGAGTGGCATAGAGGCAAATCTACTAAAATGAACTTAAATAATCCATTTAATGGTACAATAGCTAATTTAAGATTTAATTTAAATGATACTTCACATTACAAATTGGTAGAAGAAATAGAAGATGACTGGGATAATTTATTTTAATAACTATTTTGTATCTTTGCATCAAATTCAAATAAATATATGAGCAATTTAATTGTTAAAAATATTATCGATAGCGATATAGCTGTTGCTACAGATGCTGGTGATAAAGTGTTTAATGAAATTGTACATCATTTATCAAAACAACATGCTGTAATACTTGATTTTAATGAGATTACGATTTTGACTACCGCTTTTTTAAATGCAGCTATTGGTCAACTCTACAGTAATGATAGCTTTTCAAGTGAATTTCTAAATGATAACTTAAAAGTTATTAATGTGCAATCAGAAGATAAGCCTCTATTTTCAATGGTTATAAGACGAGCCAAAGAATATTTTAAAAATAAAAAAGGGTTTGAAGATTCTGCAAATAGTGCATTTTATGACAAGTAATATCTTACAGGCAAGTAATTTTGAAGTAAAAACCAATCATAGTTTTTTTTTCGATAATAACATTTGGATGTTCCTTTATTGTCCTATCGCTAATTATAATGAAGCCAAACAAAAAACAATATCTACTTTATTCGAAAAAATTTTAAGTCGTAATGGTGTTATTATTATTAATAGCTTGATTATTTCAGAATTTTGCAATGCTTATTTAAGATTAGATTTTAATTTGTGGAAAGAAGAAACCGCAAATCCTTTAGCAAATTTTAAAAATGATTACTTCACAAGTAAAAGAGCAAAAGATACTAGGCAAGATATAGCAAATACAGTAAGTAATAAAATTTTAAAAATTTCAGAAAAGCATCCAGATTCTTTTAATGCTTTGAATTTTAATAATATTTTCGCTTCATACGAATTATTAGATTACAATGATTCTGTGATTTATAATGAGTGTAAAAATAAAAATTGGATTTTAGTAAGTGATGACGCTGATTTTACAAATTTCAGTGACATAACTGTTATAAAAATATAATTGCACCCCTTCCCAACGCTCCTAAAAAAAATTACTGTCATGGTTTTTGTTCCAACGCTCATCAAGCACTTTGCCTGATTGCAAGAAAATTATGCTTAAATTGAAAAATTATGCACGCCATCAGGCAAAGAGCTTGCCCAACGCACAAAACAAAAACAGGTACGCTTCGCAACTCATGCCAGTAATTTTTTTCCCCAAAGCTTAGTTACATAATGTGGCATTATAGTGCATAAAGAACTATCCTGCTACTAATCAAAATCTCAGATGCACTATAATAACATTATGTAAAAAAGCCGCTCACCCAACGCGCTTGCCAGTGGCTCTAGGGTAACTTTTTGAGCAGCTTCCATCGCACCAGCCGGCTACTCAAAAAACCACACTTCGCCACTGTCTTTAAAGACGTTCGCCATTTCATAGGAATAGTTTCGGTTACTATCATTTTTAAGAACGTTCACGGTAACTGTTTTTATCAGCTTTGTGTTTAAATAGGAAGTATTTTCATTGCTTTTGTAAGTAATAAAATGGCTTTAATTTCAGTTAAATTGACTATGGTAAAAGCCATTTTATTACCCACAAAACCAAAACCCCAGTAAGAGTATCATTTTTTTCTAGAAAACCCCAAGTCATTGCTCCAGCGGAAAAGCTATTGCCATAGCGTTTTTAAGATTATTTTCTGCCAACTGAACACTAAGACTGCCAACTTAATTTCAGGTATCAGCTTTTCCACTAAAGCAATCAGAAAATCCCAGTAAGCAAATAAAAAATGATACCCTTACTTGCGCTACTGCCACATCGCACTCGGTAGTATAATGCATTGTTTTTTTGAAGATACTTCCCTTTTCCATAAGATTATTTACTACTAACTAAACACTGCGACTGCCAACTGAATTTCAAGCATCCTCAAAAATCAAATCCAAGAAAGAGTATCAAATTCTTTGGCCGGAAGAATAGCTTTTATATTTTTTTTTGGTTTATTAATCCATCCAAAGAATTTGATACCCTTTCCGAAGGCGTCTATCTTTCAAAACAACTCTCATCCTTCAGATAAAATCCGATTAAACAAGAACATTTGATTTGAATATTCAAAATAAAAAATAAAAAAAAGAGAGCAAAGGTAAGTTCCAGGTATTCAGAAAAAAAAGTTCAAGCCCTGAGGGTTTAAAAAAAAATCTCCACCCATAACGTTTCGCAAGATATTTTATACTAAAAACAAAACCCGATTTCCGATGATGTATCGGGTAGTATTTTTTTTAAAAAAACTTTTTTTCTGAAACCTTCCACTTAAACGTACGGCTTTCTTTTTTTCTTTTTTTTCTTTTGAAATAATTATTCTTCGCTTCCAATTGAAAATAACATTTGGCGAAAAAAATTTTAATGGGTGGAACGTAGCGAGGCACACCTGCATTTCAAGAGAAAATCTGCGAAAAGTTGAAAATCTAATCAATTTTAAAGCCGAAAGTATGCAGAATTTTATTATCAAAACCCATCAGAAAGGCACGATTTACTCGAAACCTCATTTATTCCTACTTAACAAAGGGATGAACAGCGGAAAGCCACAAAAAGAGCCATTTACGAACAGTTTTGTTGTCATTTTTGACTTAGAACAGGACTGCGAGAATCTTTATTTTGTTGCTTATAGTTTATGGAAAACAAATTTTTGGCATCAACATTTAGTGGGTTCTGTAATTCCATTTTTACGCCTTAACGATTTCAAAAAGGAGTTTTTTATAAAGTCTAAAATTATGATGGAGGAACACGAAGCTCATATTAAACACGTTGCAACTCTAAAACTTTTGGAGCAAAAAGAAAAACAATTTCACGAAAACATCAACTTGATTAACGATATGAGAAGAGTAATTTTATACAGATACGTTAATAAATAAAAAACTAAGTCTTACGGCTCAATTTTCATTAATAAAATTTCAATCCATTTAAAATTTTACTAATCAAAAAAAAAATAGACTAATATTGTATACATAAAAAGTCGTGTATGGAATTTGAAACTGAAATGGAAAATTTAATAAATAGACCAGGTGATAAAGTTATTGAAGAATTAATAGAGCAATCATTTAAAATACTTTGTTTAAAATTAGCTAATGGTAGTTTAATTGCAAATAATGAATATGCTTTTCAATTTGAATTAGGAGTTATTTTAAAAACTTTAGGACAATTTTATGAGTTTAAATTAGATGATAAATTTCAGCTTGAGTTTGAGGCGACCAAAGTATTTCCTGTAAAAATGATTAAAAGTAATTCTTATAAGTCTAGGATTGATATTCTAATAAAATATACTTTAAATGGAATTATAACTAATGCCGCAATTGAATTAAAATTCTTAAAAAAATCAAGTCAAAAAGAACCTAGAAATAGATATGATGCATTCAAAGATATATCTAATCTTGAGATATATAAAAAAAATGGCATTGAAATATGTTACTTTTTAATGATTACAGATCATGAACATTATGTTACAAAACAAGATTACAAAAGTGACACTGCTAATTTTGATTTTACACATGGAAAAAATTATATTGCAAAAACAACATTATCATACAAAAAGGAAAAGCCTTATGGTCCTGATATAATTTTAGATAATGATTATGAATTTAGATGGAAAAAATTTGGATTTTATTATTTTCTAAAATTGAAAGTTTAATCAATAAAAAAAGCCAGGTCTCACAACTTGGCTTTCATTTTGTTTAACCCAAAGGTCACCACAACTAGGGCTAAACTTATTTTTTGTGCTTCTTATTTAGGCTTTTAAGCAGTAACGAAATCGTAAAACTCACAACTGCTCCAATAGTAGCTAAGATAACCGTTTTTGCAATATCTTCAGATTGAATATTCGGAACAATACTTAAAAATGTACCTCCAGCTGTGCCAATTAAAGTATGGTTATTCGCTGTCATTTGTTGTAGTAAGCTGACTTGCAGCTGATAAAACTCCTCCAGCTACCGCAACATAACCACCAATAGTGGTCACTATTACAGGTAAAGCAATTGGAGCCGCTAAAATAGTTCCACCAACGGCAGTTAATGCCACCCCAACAGTTCGAAGCACTTTGAAAAATTTTGGTGTAGGAGCTTTTGCTCTAGTAATGATTTTTTTCATAATCTATTATTAAGATTGAATAAGTATTTCAACACTTTCTTTATTGTCTAGAGCTTTATAAACAAAAGTTTTTAGTTTCGTAAAAGCTTTTCTCGATAGCAAACCTAATCCAGGTCCAGAAAGTTTAGTAACAGGAGCAATACAACCTTGCAATTCCTTTTGAGCATTATTGGCAGGATGAAATAGTATTAACTTTCTATTGGGTACAGCTACCAATTCCAAATGCCATTTGTATTTTGCACTGTATCGCTTTCTAATAAAATATTTCCCTTCCGGAATGCAGGAAACCTTCGTTTCGTTCATCTTCCACGGCAATTCAATTGTGTTACAAATCA
>JACCDH011156220.1_pt1 | contig 48324 bp, 49 predicted proteins | sample 7442481 | NCBI WGS metagenome assembly JACCDH01 (sample SAMN15323433, study PRJNA562643) | freshwater metagenome | isolation source: river surface water | place: USA:Blue River Watershed | collected 2017-08-15
AATGTTTATTATGGGGTAAATGAATAGCACCGGGTATATGTCCTTGACAGTGATATTCTTCAGGGAGGGCATCGATGATAACGACATTTTTAGATTTCATGAATTTCTTTACATCATTTTGGTGGATATCACAGAGGATGGATTCAGTGAGGACACGACGGGACCACTTACTCTTCTTTTTATTCCAATAGAGGAAGTGGAAGTGTCTTGAATAGACTTTATTATTTGATTCATTATGGTAAATTTGGGGACATTTAAGATAAAAGGTGGCACATCCTTTCTTATCTGTTTTAACAACACCACTATTTTGGAGTTTACCATAGGCGGTGTCCATTTTTAAGATGGGTTTACGGAAGTCACGAGATTGAGTACCAAAATAGAAGATATAGGAATTAGGTTTGAGACCTTTCATTTTGATATGATAGGTAGATGTAGAGGCTTGATGATAGGTTTTGGTAGATTTAGGAAGACGTTCATTAAAGAATTTTTCCATTTTAGCGATTTGAATTTTTTTACGCATGGGTTTTGTAGAACAAGTAGCACAGATCTTCATTCTTCTATTTTTATCGAAGATATAAAAATATATGATTCGAATTAAAAAAAGACAATATTTATTCTTCCTCTTCATTATTTTAACCAAAATTAATTCTACTAGCTAGAGCTGTTACAGAAGTTGCTTTAGTACCTCTTCTTAATGTTATTGAATTTAATGGTTGACGTCTTTTTAATGATGATGAGGAGTTTCCTTCATTATTACTATTACCTAATGAAAAAGAAGGTAAGCCTGATAATCCTCTATTTTCTTCTTCTTTACCTTCATTATTACTATTATTAAAAAGAGATCTTCCTCTTTTACCAGGACTTTGTTGTTGAGTTTTATTTATTCTTAAAGCTTGATTCATATTTACTCCTTTAAATTCTTCCATCTTCTGTATAAATGTATTTATTTCAAAATTGGGTCTAAAACTAGATAAACGAACAATATCATAGACTAAATTCATATTAGGATTTACTCGCATAATTGTTTTTGAACCATTTCTTTCTGTTTTAAGTTTTCCTTTACTACCATTACTTTCAATAATATTGATACGTGTCTCCATAAAATCATCAAACTCTTTTCTTAAAAATAAACCTAGCTTTTCTTTAAGTACCTTTTTTCCATTTTCATTAGTCATATCATGATTTAATAATTCGGATATGACTAATAACATTAAATGTTTCATATCTAATTGAGATAAATTATTATTTGTTGCTACATTATAATTATTTGGAGAATTTCGATTTGTTGTGATTTGTAAATTTTCAATCGGTTTATCTACAAAAGTGGATAAGATATATTTTCTACCATCAGGAAGATAATTTGTATTTACTAAACTATATCCAAAATCAATAATTTGAACATGAATATCACCACTAGCACCTGAAGTATGAATCATCACATTTGCAGGATTTAAATCACCATGGACAAATCCACAAGTATGATAAAAGAAGTCAAGTATTTCATATACTTTTTGTAAAACAGTAAATAAGAAGACTTGATTAAATGGATATTCAGGTATTTTACCATGTATATAATCATAAAGAGTAAATCCAGAGACTCTATTCATCTTTAAATTATATTGATGTTCATTACCTGATACATTGTAGTTTGTCTTCTTTTGATATTTTACTTTTTGAAAAGATACTACACTCGGTACATAACCAAAAGAATGAAGATAATTTGAATAATAATCTAAAATTATCTGAATTAATACTTCAATAAAGATATTCGGAAGTATACCTTCAGTCTTCTTAATAACAAATCGGTTTGATACATAAACACGTTTCCAATTATTCGTTAATTCATTATGTACTTGACGATAAGATGAAGTTGTTTGTGTATTCGAGTTTATAATAGAACCACTCTTTTCATTTATCTCTGTATACAATTGACCAAGAGTCTCTTTAATACTTCTCATTAATCCCGATTTTCCACTTGGGTTTTTACTAAAAAAATTTTTTAATTCAGTAGAATAACGAGTTAATAATTGAATCACTTTAGGATCTCTCATAATTGGTTCAGGTAGTTTTGTACATATATAATCATATAATGACATTTGAGGTTGAGAAGCACTCATTTTCTTTATATTTAAATAAGATTAAAAATGAAAAAAAATAAAGAAGAATAAAAGTAAATAGAATGAATCAATCTCAATCTTTCCCTTTTCGTAATCCAGCGCGTAAACTCATTTTTGAGAATCAACATATGCCAAAATTTGGTTTTCCCATGCCCCCACCTCCTCCTCTTCTTCGTGCTCAAAAGAAGAATTTTCATATTGTAAATCTCGAATCTTTTTCAACTCCCCAAAAAGTAGAAGAAGAGAAGAATGAGATAAATGATTTAGTCAATGTTCTTCTTCAACCAAATCTTGATAATACTCCTGAAGTAGACCCAAAAATTCGTGATACTGTGATTATGTATAGTCGTATAGAAAGTCAAAAGAAAGAGTTATTAGAATCTTTTCAAAAGACTCATAAATTAAAGATTGATCAGATCTTTAATGAAAGATTCGCCGAGAGTTTATATCAATATATTATTCGTATACCGGATTCTAAATTAAATATAGCTTGTGGTATTCGAAATACCAAGTATGAGAAGAAGATGATACCAACTTTACAGAAGAGAAATCAAGATAATATCAATGAGGCGAATAAGACTTTTGGGAAAGGAGAATTCTCTTATGTTTTTCAAAGAGGTATGAATAATACTCCAGGAGAGATATCTCAATATGAATCGATGTTAAGACTCATTCTCAATAGTGATGAATTTAAAAAAATGTTATCTGAGATAACAGGATTAGAGATTATGCAGTTAAATACGATGTTCTTATCCAAATATAAATCAGGACATTTTTTGTCACCACATTCGGATAAGGGAAATGGTAAAATCGCGTTTGTAATGAATTTAACAAAAGGATGGCAACCTCAATATGGTGGAAATTTACACTTTTTGTCGGAAGATAGAACAAAGATAGTAGAGACATGGACACCTGCATTTAATAATATGGTTGTATTTTTCGTACCACCCGATAAAGAAGAATTCTTTGGTTTACCTCATTTTGTAGGTCATGTAGCACCTGGACTTAAAATCTCTCGATACGCCATCACTGGTTGGTACTCATAAATTGTCCTCTACAAGCCTCCCTTCGGTCGCGTATATATAATTCATTCTTCTATTTTATTTTGAACTTAAAAAAATGAAAGTAATAAAACCCTTCATTCTTCTATTTAAATTGAACTTAAAAAAATGGATGCTATACGTAAAAATCATTTTGATGAACGTAAGGGGGTTACCTTATTTATTCTTGCTTATTTAGATTTTCTAAAAATATTTTTAGAAAAACATAGTTTATATATTATCTTCTCAGATGAATTTGATGGTATACGTAAAAGAGTAGAAGATAGTAGAGATGGTCTAATCTGTTTATTTGATTTTCATAGAGTCAAAATGTTTGTAAAAAGAATACTCGATATCCCCGATGTCCAAAAATCTTTAAAGATGGAGAGTACAGAGTATTCTACAGTGATGAATTGTAAGTATTTATATTTATTATATTATGAGAGGATGATGACATATGAGATAGAGGAATGGATACACCAGAAGGAGATGAGTATGAATTATATTTTAGAGAGAGTATAAAAAATATATGAGATAAATGTAGAGAATATTTATAATGAGTAAAAAGAGTAATCGATATGGTTATACAATATTTGCACCAATACCAGAATTAGAAGATTTGATACAAAAATATCGTTTACAATATAATTATTTTATGAAGATGAGAGGAATACCAGCTCATGTGACGATATTTTATGCATTATCTGAGAATAATTATATAAAAAATAAGGAATTTATACATCAATTATTTAGAGTTTTACCGAATGTATTAAAGAATAAAAAATTAACATTAGAGAGGGTACAATTTGAGAAGTCGATGGTCTCAATCAAATTTGATAAAAAATCGGAGGAATATTTATTAAAGATACAGGAGATCCTAAGTGAAAAATTAGGATTATCAAATCAGAATAAAAAAATAAAGAGACCACATGTGACATTATTTACGGATAGAATACCTCACAACTTTAAGAGGGGTCTCGAGGAGAAGAATCAAATTTTAGAAGAGATTGAAAGTAAACTTCCTGTCACCATTCAACTTCATAAAATATGGTTTGTAAAATTTAATAAAAATGAATCCAATTCACGAGTTTTAGAAGAGATTCGTTTTTAGAATTTTTCGATAAAATAGTTGATATAATCATATGGTATCAAATTAAAATTATTCTTCACATTTTTATCTTTTTGTATTTTATTTAATTCAATATATAATTGAATAATATAATTTGGATCTTTATCTCTTTTATATTTTTTACATAAATAATGATATATATTATCTTCATTTTCAAGTGTTTTTGTTCTTTTATTCAATTGAACTTTTAAATAATCAACTGCCATAATAATTTTTAGGATATTTTCATGTTTATCGATAAGACGACATATATAATGTATCTTATAAGGTTCGGGTAACCTAGCAACTACTTCTATATTCTTTTCATTGAATAATCGATTATCTTCTTGTACTTTACGAATGAATTCATCAGAATGAGGGAATTTTTTATTTTTAGAGACAACATAACAGTTATCTAAGATAATGGAATTATACTTCTTTTTAAAATAGGTGAGTGATTTATTTAAAAAGATAGCATCATCACCAAATATAATCGCATTTGGAAATAATTTTACTAGATAATCTACAAACTTTATCACTAAATGATCTTTTTTAATAAAGTCGATATAAATTAGATCAGGTTGAATATTATATTTTTTAAGAAGAGGTATATTATCATTTATATCTCCTTCAATGGTATAAACATTTTTAAATTCTTTAATATTAGCATGGAAAGTCTCAAAACGCATATATTTAAAGAAGAAGTTGGTATCATTTGGTTTAACTTCAACAGCACTAAATTCGGTAAGAAATAGAGGAGTGAAACGGTCAAAACAATAATATTCTAAATTTGGATTTTTTTGAAGAAAGATACGGGTAGAATAACCCATAAAGATACCGAATTCTACAACTTTTTTAAAATGAAAATGTTGAAAGAGATAATCGGCGAGAAGATGATTTTGGGGTGAGAACCATCCGAAGTCGTTTGTCTCGAATTTATCGACCATCCATTCATTAACTTTAAATACATTCGGTTCTCTTAAAAATGGATTTTGAAAAAAATCATGAAAACCTGTCTTATCAAAAGAGATAGGTTCTGGATAATGAAAGTATTTAGATGCCATAATCACACCTAATTTATCAGCGATTCGAGAGAAGAAATCTTCTAATAATAATCTTTTATCTGTGATTCTATTGGAGAATCCATTGAGAAGATAAAAAAGGATAGGTGAAATCATTAGATATTCATCATAATAGATAGGGAATTTGGGTAGACTGGTAAGAATATATTGAAAATCGTCGATGTTTGTGGTAAAAGATTTAAAAGAGATAATAAATAAATCATATTTTTTGGTCCACATATCCCAAATCTGTTGATTGATGGATTTATTTTTGGGGTTATGAAAGTAGATAATTTTCATTTTGAAGTTGATTTTAGTATCATCATAGAAGGGGGAAACATGTTCAACTTCTAATTTTTTATGGGATTCAATGGCTTTAAGTTGAAGTAATTTTCTTTTATATAAATAATGGATGATATCTTTATCTAAATTTGTAGTTAATTTTGATAATTCAGTCATTTTTTACCTAATATAGAATTAGAAATAAAATGGCTGGAAGAAGTTCAAATCCATTCTCTGTTCTTGAAAATGAAAATGAAAATGAAAATGAAAATGAAAATAATAGTATATATAATGATGGATATTATTTACATCATTATATTATCACAATTCAACCATGGTTTAATATATTAATAGATATAAATATTAAGGAGATTATACAAAATTATAATAAAGTACAGATATTAAGAATTATAAAAAAGATAAAAGAGAAAGAAATTGAGATTCAAAAAATTAATAAATTTAATGAAAATGCTGGTAATCAAAGAAGATTGGGTATTAAAGAGTTTTATAAAAGTTTAAATGAAAAGAAATTAGCTAATATTCAGAGGATATATGGTAATATATTTACAAAAAAAGATGAATTAAAAGTAATTCAAAAAATAAGAACAGTTGAAGGGATAAATGAGAAGATAATGGAGTATGAACAAAAATATCATGGAGGTAAACGTTTTTTAGAGGAGAATGAGAGATATTTAGATTTACGAAGATTAGGATTATTAGAATGGATATACAATATGGAAAGGTCAATGATAGAATTAATTATGAATAAAAATATATTATCAAATCGTCCTAATATATTAGGAAGAACTTTTAATGAAAGACTACAAAATTTTGTAAATAATAGGGGTTTAGGAACTGTTGAATCATATTTACAAAATAGACAGAGTATAGAAAATATAAAATTTAATGATTTTAATTTATTTACAGAAGTTAAAAAAAAATATTTAAAAACAAATAGTTGTAGATATAATTATGAAAAAAGAGATTCTACAGACCCATTTATATTAAATAGAAATTCTTTTGAAGATGAAAATTTTGAAACATTTTTTGAAAAACTTCAAATACATGAATTTACATTTTTACAAATGATACGTTCTAATAATCATTTATTATATGAAAAGATATATCTATCTTTAAAAAATTTAATTAATTTATATATAGTACCTGTAAATTTAGACGATACAAATATGATACGTGTAAGTCGTGATATTATTTTAATGGGAATATCCTATATTTTATATTTTGATAATTTTGAAATTGAAAAAACAATGATAAATGGAAATTTAAAAAAAGGTAAATTTGGAACAGTAATGTTTAAAAATAAAAAAGCGTATAAATATGAAAATTTAAGAATGATTGGTAAAACTTATAATGAAAAATCAGCAATCATTCAAGGAAGGCGTCCTTATATTAAACAAAGTTTTGTATCTGGTATTCAATTTATATCTTATATTATTCAAAAATATTTATATAATTTACATAAAATTAATTCGTATGTACCGAATATACAAGATATTCGATTTGATTTTGAATCAAAAAAACCATTATCAAATAAAAATTTATCATTAATTAGTGAAATCACTATGAACTTAGCATCAATGAATAAATCGAAGTATAATTATTCATGTACTTTTAAAGAATTATTTGAAATAAAAATAGAAGAAGTTTTTTTATATCAAAAAAATAACTTTGCACTTTTTATATTAAAAATATTGGATAAATTATGTGAAATATTAATATTTTATCAAAAAAAATGTTGTTTTATACATCGAGACATTCATTGTGAAAACTTTATCATAAATTTTAATTTAAGTAGTATTGAATTGATAAATGTAATTGATTTTGAAATAAAATTAATTGATTTTATGTTCTCTTCATTTGTTATAAATAATAGAAACGGGGATAAATCAATATTAACTTATTTAACACTTCGTCCTAATCGAGAATTAGGAATAATGAATCCATACAAAAATAAAAATTGGGAATGTGTTGATTTAAAATATTTATTTTTATCATTTTTTTTAAGATATCATTTACAATCGATTCGAAGTGAACAAGTACAAAGTATCTTTCAAATTTTAGAAAGAATATTTAACTTAGAAGACACAGAATATTTAAATAAATTTAATGAATTTAAAACAAATGAATCATTAAAAGATAAATATTGTTTTCCTCTTGCTTTACATATTGATGTTATGTTATTAAAAAATGTTCATGATATGATATTTGGTACTGATTTTAATTATCAATTATATAATCCAAATATTTTAAATAGATTATTAAAATCGGAGATTATTAGAATGGGATAAAGAATAAAGCATCACGTTCTTCTTCATTTATTTTTTTAAATATAGTTAATGTTGGATGAAAACCTATTTTTTTATATGATTTAAAATTCAGTTCTATATATTTTACACAATAAGATACTGAATTAAGATGAGAATTATTTATCACAATAAAACCATCTTTTTCAAGTATTTTATCAGAATAGATAAAAAAGAATAATACAAAATCAAAATTATATTTATCATTTAAAAAGATAAAATCAAATTTTTCTTTTTTTTCAAAAAATTGATTATAACATTCAAGTGGTGTTTTATTCAAAATTATATGTCTTTTATGATTTATTTTATTTTTATTTGGTTGAATTGTTGTTAAATAAATATCTTCTTTTTCATAAACTATTTTTGAAAGATAATTTACAATACAACCTACTTCTAAACATTTTAATAATTTATTTTCTTTGATTAAATTATTTAATATTTTGTAGTCTTCATTAAAAATATATAAAACTTGATTTTCATTATTTATATTATATACTTCTTTTTTATTTTCATATAATTTAATAATAGATGTAAATTGATTTGTTAAATTCTTTTGATATTCTTTTATTTTTTCTCGTTGATTTACAAAATTATATGAATATTTTAAATAATTATAATACATATAAGTTAAATATAATATTTTATTATCATTTTCAATTAATTTTTTTTTAAAATAAAGATCAATAATTATTTTTTTTTTTATATTTTGAATTATCTCTTTTTCATTTTTTTTATTTTCAATTGAAAAATGACAATTATTTTTTATAATATTTAATAATGTATTGATATATGTTATATCTTCTTTAAAATTTTTACAAACTAGTATTCCTCTACCAACTAAATAAACTTCTTCAAATAAAAGAGTTGATAAATACAATATATCAATAAATTTTGACACTAACCATTGTAAACTTAATATTAATGTACCACCTTTTTGTAAATTATTATAAATCATTAATAGAGATTGTACATAGGTTATATATTTTTGATTATAATATTTTGAAGAATTTTTATAGACATTCTCATCAAAATAATAATAAGTCACATTTGAATATTTTTTTCCTTTTTTTTTAAAAAATGTAAAAATATTTTGAATATCTTTTTCCTTTACTTCAATCTTTTCATATTCTTTTTGATTTGTAAAAGCTATAAATAATAATTCTAAAAAATTAATGTTATAATTCGAATGTTTCATTACTTCTCTTGATGAATCATGAATATGATTTGTTAATACTACTAATTCATCTATATATTTCTGAAAATTATCATTTTTTTTAAGTACATTGTTTATTTTATTTTTAGTAGAATGAATAACCACACGTACTGGATCTTTTTCGTCATTACGAATTTTTAAAATTTGTGATAATTCACAGAATTCTTTTATTTTTATTTTTTCTTCTTCATTCATTTTTAATAATATATATCTATTATATATTCATTTATTTTATAAAAAGATGATTTTAAAATTTAAATTATTTAAGCAGGTATATCTTGAAGTTCATTCTGGTAAAATTTAAAGAATACGAAAGCTAAAACACCTCCTAAAAGTTGAGCGATAACATAAACTCCTAATTTTTCTAATGATAATTCATCGTTTAAATATAACATCAAACTGACCGCCGGGTTCAAATTTGAACCGCTTATGCTACCAAAAATAACAATCATTACAGCTAAACTAAGACCAATCTTTAACCAATCTAAGCCAGCGAAGTATCCTTTCTTTTTCGTATCAATGGTCACAATAATAGCAGATAAGAAGATAGCTGTACCGATCATCTCCGCTAAGAATAATTTAATCATCGATGTTGGTGATGTTGAACTTTCACTCATTTTATAATTCTTTATTCATAGATGAGAAAAAAATTGTGATTAAGATTCTTTTTTTAATTGTACCCCTAATTCTTTCGCTTTATTTTCTATTAAATTCTTAATATGTTCTTCAAAGACATTAAAACGACAGACTGCACATTGAGCTTTCTTCTTTAACCATTTATCAATACATCGTTTATGAAAATGATGTTTACAATTTGGTAAAACACGAATAAATTCATTCTCCTTATATTCTTCAAAACAGACATTACATACATCATATTCATTCATCTTATTATCATTCTTCTTCATTTTTAATGGTTTTCCTAATAAGTTTTTTATCTCACGACAGTTTTCAAAATGAATATGAGAAGCTATCTCTGATATATTTTCTTGTTGTTCTACTAAGAATTCTCTTGCCATCTCTCGATTAATATTCTCTTCTTCTTCTTCATTTTTAAACATTTGAAAATAGACTCGAATTCGATGTTCACATAAGATCTCAATGGTAGTGATTCGTATATTCTCCATCTCTTTCATTAATGTATTTGCGATATGTATAATGTCAATATCCGTTAATTGTTCAAAATTATCAATATCTAATTCGATACTATGTATCTTTTCCCATGATGATTCTAATTCTGATTCATCTAATATAGTATCTTCTTCATTCATCATATTATAGAATGTATCCTATCCTTTCATTCTATTCTTTTTTTTTAAGTTCGAATAAAAAGAAAAAAAAATATAAAAGAGAAGAGTAAGAGATATGTTTTTCACGGAGAAAGATAATTCTTTATTATATCATTTTAAGGAGGTCACACCTAATAAAAAAGTATCATTATGTTTATTTGATTTAGATAGTACACTTATACAAACGAAGAGTGGTAAAGTTCATCCGGTAGATGAGAATGATTGGAAGTGGTTTAGTGAAGATGTTATGAAGGTACTTAAAGAAAAGTATACAGGTGAAAATCAGTATATATGTATAGTATCGAATCAGATGAATTTATTAGAGGAGAGTAAGAAGAAGAAGAGGGAGAGTTTTGAGAAGAAGATACAGATGTTAGAAGAAGAATTTAAAAAGAATCAGATACAGATGAGTTATATGATAGCGGTAGATGATGATTATTATAGAAAACCATTAACGGGTACATATGAATTTATAAAGGAGTATATAAAGAAGAGTGGAAGTGAGGTAGTGAGGGGTAAGTCATTTTATTGTGGGGATGCGTGTGGAAGAAAGGGTGATTTTAGTAGTAGTGATTTATTTTATAGTCACAACAATAAATTAGAATTTTATACACCTGAACATATTTTTCTAAATGAAGAAAATCCTTCATTCTCCTTACCCAAACGTCCATATTTAGAATGTACACCCAATCCTCTTCCTAAGTTGAAAACGAATTCAATCTTTTTTTTATTCATCACAGGTTCACCATCTTCCGGTAAAACATATTTAAGTGAAGAATATCAAAAGATGTATGGTGGAGTTTTATTAGAGAGTGAAAAGATAAAAAGTAAAGATAAGATGAAGAAGAAGATAATTGAAGATTTAACAAATTTTAAAAGTGTGATTGTTGTAGGTACTTACCCTAAGTCTGAAGATAGAGAAGAGATGATAAAAATTGTGAAGGATTTAAAAAAAGATATTATGATATATGGTATAGAGATGACAACAAATAAAGAATTAGTTCAACATCTCAATTCTTTTAGAGTTGAATGGTCAGAGAATAAGATTAAAAAGATACCTATTGTAGCATATCGAGTTTATCATAAATATCATCAAAAGATGGAATTAAAAGAAGGTTATCATCAAGTCTTTGAATACTCTCCATGTATTCAATTCTCTAATAAAAAAATGGAAGAAGTCTTCTTATATTATTATTGAAAAAATATATTTAAATATTGAATTTTTATAAATTAATATAATAAAATTATTATATTAATGATATTTGAAAATTAATGTTTAATATTGATAAAATATGTATATCTTATCAATTATATTTGAAAATTATTTTTTAATATTAAGGTTTTCTTTTTGTATTTTTATAATAAGAGTATATATAATAATTGGTAATAATTGTTAATAATTATTAATAATTGGTAGTAATTCTAAGTAAATCTTAATCTTTAAGCCTCAGCATTCTCTTCCTCGGTCTCCTCTACAGTGTCAGGTTCAGCATCGGAGTCATCCGCATGGGTGTCAGTCTTCTTAGAAGCACCCGCTACTTCATCAGCAGGAGGCTCAGAGAAAGCATAGGTGATGGGACGACCCACACGCTGGACGTTGGGAAGCTTCATTTGGATGAGCTTCACCTTGAGACCAAACTTACCAGCGACAAAGAAGACCTGGGGTTGGATAATAGCCTTCACGGTACAGCCCTTCGGGACAGTCTCGCTCAGAGTCTTCCAGTTCTCAATCACAAGAGGAGTAGAACTCTCCTTGAAGAAGAGAACCTTGTCATCAGGTCCAGTACCAGCCATGTTGCGCATCAGCTTGATGTTGATGCGGTCAGGGTACTGAGTACCATCTTTTCCAACGTTGTCCTTGATAGCCTTCGTGTAGAGAGCCTCTACAATACCACGGTTAGCCGGAGTATCAGCGTAGTTCTTCTTGAAGATCATCTGTGAGTGTTTGATACCATAAGAGATCATCAGAGCATCCATGTCCTTGAGGAAATTGATAATCTGACGTTGACCCTTGATGTCAACACTCTCCTCATCCGTAGCCTCTTCAGTGGGTTTGAACTCCACCGAAAGAGGAATCGAATAAGAGATCTTTGTCTCATCTTGACCATCTGAAGGGTCATAAGCTGATACTCCGAAAGGAGCCTTGAGGTTGGGGGTCTCGATACCGAAGCCCTTTTTAGTCTGTTTGTTTAGGATTGCGGCACTAAGGCCTTTAGTCTTAGGGTTAATCTTGGGGTCTGTGATAATAATATCATCAATGTTAAGTTTGTCAAAACGAATTACAAAAGCCATTTTTAAATTATTCCAATACTAATATACTCTTTTAATACTTCTTTAAGTTCACAAAATGTGGCTAAAAATATAATTCATTTTTTTTTTCATTTACGTAATTGAAAAAATATTCATTTTCATATTTTTTAATTGAACTTAAAGAAAATATAAATTTGACGTAAAAAAAGGATGCTTTCTAGAAGTTCTTTCGAACTTCCCAAGAAAGCTATAATAAAAAAAAAATTCATATAGCTATATAAAAAAATCATTTAGATAAATTCATTTAACGTAAAGAGAATGATTATTCAAAAAAAACGAAATATAAAAAAAAATCGATAATGAAGAATAGGAAGAAGAAGAATGAATGAAGTATTAAACGTAAATTATCAATTATGTCATTGTAGGAAGAGTAAATTTTTAGTGGACCAATGTCCTTATAAACGTAAAGATAATTCATTTTTTTGTGGAAGACATATAAAATCTGATATTAAATTTATATATCAACCTTTTATTGATTTAAATATATTAGATAAAAAAGGTTTACCAGTTGTTGAAAAAGAGAATGATGATGATAATAAATCGGTGATGGATATTATGGATGAGATAGTAGGGATAGGTGGTAAAAAGAAAGAGAAGAAAGTAGTTGATAAGAAGACGGTATATGAAAATAAAGATGAATTTTTCAAAGATTTATTTGAAAATCAGGTGGATATAAGTGTATATACACTTCGTCAATCAATACGAAGACTGGGTATGCATTATCTTTTACAAACGAAGAAGAGTCGACCTTTTTTAATTCAAGATATTCGTAAAGTTTATGAGATGGAAAGATATTATCAAACGCATGAGGATAAGATTATGAAGATTCAAAAAGAGTTTAGAAGATGGTCATCAGAAAGATTAAATATTTGTAAAAATGATACAGATATTATCACATTTGAAAATATTCAAAGTATACCAAAAAAGTATTTATATATAATGAAAGATTCAAAGACTCAATTTGAATATGCTTATGATATTCGAACATTAATTCATATCTTTAATACGGAGACACCTACATGTCCTTATACATGTAGAGAATATGATATTCAAGAAAAGATAAAAATTATGAATTATATTGATTTATTAAAGAGAAAGAATATTGATTTAGAGGTAGAGAAGATTGAATTAACAGAAAAAGAGAAGATAGAGATGAGAATGAAAGATATATTTTATAAAATCAATTTATTAGATAATTATACTACGTATGAATGGTTTAAGAATTTAAGTATTCAACAATTATATGAATTTTATCGAGTAGCAGAAGATATATGGGTATATCGTATTCAACTTCCAATGATAGAGAAGAGAAGATATGTGAAGAATGGAGTAGCTTTTCAGATATCGAAAAATACATTAAAAAATTGTACAAATATAGATTTAATCCGTACTCATATATTAAATGAGATAGAGAAATTTATCACAGATGGTCTGACAAGAGAAGATAGGAAGTTAGGTGCTATGTGGATGTTAACTGCTTTAGTTGAAGTAAGTCCTGAAGCGGCAGATGCACTTCCACATTTAGTACAGTTTGAAGATTAGTTTAAAATTGAATTTATTTATTTATTTATATTTTATAAAATATATAAAATGTATAAGATGAGAAAAAAGATGAACAAAAATATAAAAAAAAATATGAAAAAAAATATGAAAAAGATTAAGAATAAAAATAATCAATATAAACATGAAAATAATTATATAAAAATATATTTTAATAATAAAAAAAAAAATAAATCAAAAAAAAATGTCAAAAATAAAATGAAAAAAAAATCACAAATATTAAAAATACATAATTATCAAAATGAATTTTATGAACTTATTTTTGTGTGTCATTCTACAGAAACAGTTTTAAAATGTATTCAAAAATACCCTCATTCTTCTATTTTATTTGTAAGTCAGAATGATTTAAATATTGATTTGAAATTATATAAAAATGTTATTGTCGCAAGAGATTTAATTGATAATATTGAACATTATCCTAACTTATTATCATTTACTGCTTGGTATGCTATTAGTAAAAATAAATTATTTAATGACAAAGATTATCTTTGTATATTAGAATATGATGTAGAATTAGATAATGAATTATTAAAAAAAATTGATATATCTATAAAAAATAGTGATCCAAATTGTATATCTTTTATAAGAAATTTAGATGGTTTTAAATTTGAAGCAGATATTCAGTTAGAAATTATTGATTTATTTACAAATCATAAATATCCTTTTAAAGAAACATGGTATCCGACAACCAATCATTGTTTAAAAAGAAGTTTATTAGATGATTTTGTAAAATGGTATTATCCAAAATGTATGAATATTTTATTAAATAGAGATTTAAATCAAATACCATGGTATCATGAAAGAATTTTTAATGTTTATTTATATTTTAATATATCCAAACGAATATATTTAGAAGGTTTAAAACATATTCAGAATAATAGTCATGGTTCTTCTTTAATCAATATAACAAATAGAACTGTAAAATGTAATCATAATGCTGGATTCTTCTCTTGTTCTTCTCTTTTGCTACATCATATTATTCATTCATTTAATAAATATCGACATTTACCTTATATTGTAGATAGTTCAGAACAATATTCATGGTATAAACCGAATGATAGAATAAATGAGGATATAACACAACATTATTTTAAAAAAAATCAGATGGATATTCGATATCGAAAAAATATAAATTATGATGAAAATGATCAATATTCAATTTATAAAGATTTACCGATGAAAGATATTTATCCTTTTATTCAAAAATACTTTACAATATCGGATGAAGTTTTACAAATCAAGAATGATTTAGAAAAGAAATACAAGATTGAATATGAGAATACGTGTGTATTATTTTATCGTGGAAATGATAAAATAACAGAAGTTGATTTACCACTTTATACGGATTATGTCAAGTATGCGATTAAAATAAGAGAAAGGAATAAAAATATACGTTTTTTCATACAGAGTGATGAGACAGAATTTTTAAATGAGATGAGTCAGAGATTTGAGAATCACTTCATAATGAAAGATGATATACGTCATATGTCAAGATGTATAAATACAGTAGATAAAATAACTCCTCAATCAAATTTTGAATATTCAAAAAAATATTTAGCTATCACAAATATCATGTCTAAATGTAAATATATTATTTTTGGTAGTGGTAATTGTTCTATATGGATTGTTTTTTATCGTGGTCATTCAAATAATATTATACAATATTGTAATCATCAATGGTATAGTTCTTTAGTTGATTAACACATCACTTTAATGGCGATTGTATACTAGACTTCAACTAATACGATTCATTAGATTAGCAAGTTTATAAAATAGTATTGGTCAAACTTGTTATAATCATTTTTTTTATGTATTGATGGAGAAGGTCCGATTAAGGACCTTCTCTATATCAACAAATATGTATTATCAAGTTTTACCAACGCAGGGCACTTATTCGTTAATAAGATTTGGTCAAATAAGATATAAACAAATATTCTTTTAAGTATTTATGGTTTATAACACATTAACGTGTTATAAACCGAATAAACAAGATTTTTTATCAAGTTATACCAACAAGTATCCCGAATGCGACCACTTAGGTAGTGGTCATAAATAAGAGATGTTTTGTTATGTTAGGAGGGGGGGTCGCCACCTTTAAAAATGCTTGCATTTTTAAAGATCCAAATTTAATATTCGAGAACTTGTTGGTTAAATAAAATAAAAAATAATTAGAATTTGATAATAGAGACCTAATAGTCTCTATTATCATTTTTACTAAAAGAACAATTTATTTATAACCATTTGACCAATACATATTAACGAATAACACCTTCCGGGTTGGTAAAACTTGATAATAAATATTTGTTGATATAGAGAAGGTCCGATTAAGGACCTTCTCCATCAATACATAAAAGATATATGATTATAACAAGTTTGACCAATACTATTTTTATAAACCTGTGACAAAATATAAAAGCCATGGATCTTGAGACTTGTTTGTGTAGAAGACACAATCTAAGTAGAGTATTCAACTCCAGCCATACCTCCTGCGATATTTAATATATTATAATTCACAGCAAATACATTGATCATTGGATCTATTAATTTTTCAGATATATGCATATACAACTCTTGATCATCAATTCTACTAAAGTTACATGATCCTGACGGTTGATACTGTTCAGGATGATTGGAAAATGAATAACAATAGATATAATTATTCGGAGTTCTCGTATGTACTTCATAGGGTACGACTGTACGGAAGTATTTTGCCGGTTTATAATCTATTCTATCTTTACCCTCAAAGACTATCTTACAATCTGTCATCGGTTCTTCTTCTATTGTATCTATATTACGATAACTATCTGTTGAAAAATTAAACCATTCATTACCACCATACGGATATAGAGATAAGACAGTTTGATTTTGAAGTACCCAAATGAGTTCTTTTACGGGATGATTAAAATCTAAAATCACACGATGGAAAAGTTCGGGGATTCTTGTATCTTTATTCTGGTCTGTTGGATCAGGTCTTTTACCACGTGATGTTAATGATGTTGAATATACTTGAACTTGTTCTATTAAATATTGATGATTATCTTTTGCAAACTTCTTTCTCTCATCATCTTCCAAAAAGATATATTCCACTTCTAAGTTTGTATTGATAATCGATAAATTATCAGGTACACCAGGTTTTAAACCACTTATAAACTTAGGGTCAAATGGTTCACCATTTGAAGAGATAATTAATTGTTGAAGTTCTCGAAAAGTCACATTTATTCTTACTTCATGTTCTTGTAAAGCGATTAAAGGTAAAGATTGACCTATATTCTTATTAAACCAAAATTGTAAAGGTATCCATAAATCTAATTCTTTATCATTATTTAAATTAATTGGACTTATGGATTTTCCTATCATATCATAATACCCTTCTCTTTTATTGATATCTGTTGTTAATTCACTCCATATCTCCATCCATATACCATATTGTCTATCTATAAGTGCACCTCCAATATTTAATTCAATATTCTTTATAAGTGCGTTACCTATTGAATTTACCCAATAAAATTTAACAGGTGTACCATTTTCATCTGTATATGCATATTGTTTTAAACCAGGAAGTTGTACTCTTAAATAAATTCTATGTACTAAATCACCTATTGTATCTAAAATACAAAATACTTTTTGACCAAAATCACCATTACCATAAAAATTTTGTCTTATAATCTCTTTTGAAAAATTCGTATAACGACGATAAACACCTACAAAAAAAGTGATTTGTGGATTTCCTGTTAAATATACATCTTGAGCTCCATATGCTGCTAATTGTAAAAGTCCACCTGCCATATCTCTACTCTTTCTTCTTTTTTTTTTTCATTCTTTTACTTTACTCTTTCAATATAAATTCTTTTTTTTTCATCTTTTTTTTATATATAAAAAATTATAAAGAATGAATATAAAGAAAAAAATGATGAGGACGGATGGTATATTGAATACATTAAAGATAACACATAAGGATGATGTGAATTCTTTTGAAAATAAAAAAACGGGTGAAGTTCAAACCATAGCACCTTTAATCGTTGAAGGAGGAGCATCATTTAACAAAGGTATTAAATTAGGTATACAGGAGAATTTAATACCAGGATTGATAATATATGATGGTGAGAATTTTTTAGGATTTAGTGAAAAATTTGGATTATGTTTATTAAATACATATTCACATTCAACTTATTTAGAATTACCGACAACTATTTTTCAACAGGAGAAGAGAATGATACAATCTAAACAATCTGGTCATTTTAATGAAGATAAAGAAGAGAATAAAAAGGAGAAGATAGTTAAAAATTTAAAGATAGAGATAGAAGTGAAGGAGATACCTACATTTTATTTGGTGATACCGGAGATACATAATTATACATCATTTGAATTAAATTTTGATATCAATTTAATTTTTGGAGAGAGTCAATTTTTATCACAGGTTGATATGATATTTATCAATGAATCGAATCGTAAAGTATCTTTTCAAATACAGAATGAAAAGATAAGATATGAAAAAGATTTTGAAAGAGTCGTGGAAGAAAAGGGAGTAAAACAGGTTCATTTTCATTCTATTAAAAATTATCTTTTATTAGTCTCTTCTAAAGACTATGATTAAGATGAAAAGATACAGTGAAAGGAGTTTGATACATTTATCCAATTATAAAAGGTTACGAATAACCATTCAAAAGATAACCATAAAGTGATAAATGAAGTTCCTGGATAACTTGTGGATAATTTTGTATAAGAAGTAAAAAGAATGATAGTGATAATTAGATAAAGAATACATTCAATACGACTCCATTTAGGTGTATCTAATAACCATAAAAGAATAAATACACCTATTAATAGAAAATAGAACATATATTTACCAAAAAATGTTTTTTGTAGTTTTAATTGTTCTTTTGTTAATTTTTTTTTACACATATTTGTTAAACTGCTTATAAATAGATATAACCAGAGATAGAAGAATAATGAACCTAAAATACAAAAGACGATGAAGGTGGTGATTGTCTGTTTCCAATTAAAAAGTTCAAATGTTTCACCCATATAATATACAAATGTAAAGATAGCAAGTATTACATTAACACCTAATACAGTTGGTAAAAAGATAGAAGTCTTAGCATTTTTATTATAATAATGACCGAATGTATTTCTAAAACTGAAGTAGAAGAGTGTTATAAAAAATATAGTCCATTTATCACTTGATATAGATTTAACGAATCCTTCTTTTACACTTTCAATATCAGGTAAAAATCCAGGAAGCATCATTAATACAATAAAACTTAAAACAATGGTTGTTGAGAGAAGAATTAAAAAGCGAGTGATCTCTTGTCCACTAATAATTTTACTTTTATCTTCTCTTTTTTCTAAATGATATTCAATCATAAAATTGATAATATATTGTATCAAAAATAGAAGAATAATTATTACTACAAATTTAATAGAAGTTGGTGTACCGGAGTTCTTTTGAATGATATTTCTTAGCATGAATCCGATAAGAATGACGAATATGAAGATAAGTGTATTATTTTCGGATTTAATAATTTCATTTTGATTTCTATTTCCGACTTGAGTTAAAAAATAGGATACGATGGAAAAGAATGCTATAAAAAAGAGAAAAGATTTTAAGAAAGATGTATCTTTAAATAAAGCAAAGATACCGGGTGATTTTGTGATTGTCATATTGGGTAAATTTACCATCTCTATTCTTAGATTCTATTTTTTATCTTATCTAAATGAATTATTTATTTCATTTTGAATAATTTTTTTTCCCTTTTGTGTACATCAATTCTTCACTTTTTTTTTGAATGATATGTACACTATTTTTCATTTTTCTATTTTTTAATTTTATTTTTTCTTTTTAAAAACCTAAGAAAAATCTGACGACAACAAAGGTAAAAAAAATACTAAGAAAAAATTATTTTAATTTTAATAAGAAAAAAATATCATTTTTATTTTTATTTTTATTTTATTTTAATCTTTACGAATATGAGAGGTAAAAAAATGATTTTTTAGATAAATCAACTAGACACATTTTCTGAATATAAAGAATTAATTCTTTATAATTGTAGAGCGCGTATAAATCGTCAATTTATTTAATCTAGTAAGAGTATAATAAGATGCCTGCCACTAAGACCAACACCAAGACCGAAACCAAGACTGTCAAGACTGTTAAAGCTGTTGCCACCGAGAGCGCAGCTCCTGTCGCTACTCCTGCTCCTGTAGCAGAGGCCCCTAAGAAGAAGGTAGTTGCTAAGAAGGAGACCACTGAGAGTGCTCCTGCTGTAGCTGCTCCTGTCGCCACTGAAGCTACTGCTGAAGTATCTGCCCCTGTTGAGGGTGGTGCTGATGAAAGCCTCTCTGGTACTGAACTCATCATCAAGAAGATGCATGAGAAGCTCAACGAGACTGCTGCTCAAATCCACAGTGCTCAAGCCAACTTCAAGGCTCTCAGCACTGCTCTTAAGGCTCTTGAAAAGGAGTACACCAAAGAGCGTAAGGAGATGGCCAAGAAGGCTGAGAAGTACACTCGTAAGAACAAGTCCAACCGCAACCCAAGTGGTTTTGCCAAGAAGGCACCTATCTCAAGTGCCCTTGCTGACTTCTTAGGTCTTCCTCACGGTAGCGAACTTGCTCGTACTGATGCTACTCGTCAAATCAACACCTACATCAAGTCTAACAACCTCCAAAACCCTCAAGCTAAGAAAGAGATTCTCTGTGATGCTAAGCTCAAGTCTCTCCTTCAACCCGCTGATGGTGAAGTTGTTCACTTCTTCAACCTCCAACGCTTCCTCAAGAAGCACTTCATCAGTGGTTCATCCCCTGTCGCTACTGCCTAAATATTAGGAGAGTAGTTTTATTTATACTTTAAAAAAAAAAAAAAATAAAAATTGTTTTACTTTTCCATTTTATAAATCTATTTTATAAAATGATTCATTATAAAAATATAATTTGATAAAATATAAAAAAACAATATCATTTGATTTAATGATTTTATTTTTGTAAGATTAAATATATAAATATTCAATATTTATATAAAATATAAAAAATTAAATTTATAGTTTTGTAAAGAATGATGTTATCTTCTTTGTTTGACTCGTATCCATCTTCTTCTTTTTACTCTCCGGTCCTCCACCATCAGGTAGTATCATCTCCCTCGTATTCTCTGGTAATAACTTCTTCATTACCCTCAAATATTCAATATAATTCTTCTCTATCTCCTCTCTATGTTTTAGACCTAACTTCGTTGTTAATACTATATTCTTAAACTCCTCCATATTCGGTGTCTTCATCTTTAATCTCTCAATAATCTCATCACGATTATCATGTTTCGATGAATTCAAAAATAAATCACGAGCCTTGATATAATTAAAATTCTCCTCCGATGGTATCTGGAATTTAGGATTCTTCTTTAATTCCTCTAATGTTGATTCAATATTACCATGTTTCTTAATCATCTTATAAGCATTCATCGGTCCCATTCCACCTATCTTCGATGTATAATCACATCCACATAATATACACATATCCATAAACTCCTCATAGGTCATCTCTAATCCCGTTAATATACCCTCCAAACAATATTCATCCACACTATTCTTCTCCGCTGATACATTCCTCAAAAATATCTTACCACCATTCGCCAATATATCCGTATCCTCTGATATACATCCATCTATAATCTCCTCCTTACATAAATGTGCTAATAATGATTCAGCCTCTCCCTTCGATACTATATAAGGCACACCCATATACTCACATAATCTCTTCGTCGATTCTATATGCTCACTCTTTACATATACAATCCTCTTTATTGTCTTCTCATATTCATCCTTCAATTCATCCGTATTTTTACTCATTAGTTCTTTAATATCTTCTTCCTCTAACTTCATATTCTCACCCTTATCCTTCTGTAAATCTTCTAACTCCCTCTTTACCTCCTCCTCACTCATTCCCTCTATCTTATCGATTAACTTACTTATTATCTCCTTCTTCGTCACTAAATATTCCCTCTTCTCTTTACGACTTATTAATACCTCACTCTTCTCCTTCGGAGGTCTCCCATCAAAAATAATGAATGGTAAAATACCATTCTTGATTAATCTTATTAAAAGTCTTGTTATACCCTCAATATGATCATCATTTGTGTGTAAATACTTATATAAAAATATTGATATATCTACTCCTAATATCATTCCTTTATAATTATCTAAATTCCTTTTATTTATCGCAAGTTGACACTTCGCATTTAATATCTGTGTTAAACTTTTAATACCCATTTTATTTTATTTTTTATATATATTTATATATTCTTCTTTTTTCTTTAAATTCAAATTCATTTTTTTTTCATATATTTAAAATGAATAATAAATTATGTAAAATAAGAATATTTATAACAAGATATCCTAAAAAGATGATATTATCGAAGTTCAAAAGAATTTTAACTATTCTTTTCTTTCAATAGAATGAATAATAACTGCTACATTCTGTGTGTCTGCTTCTCCATTTATAAAAGGTATTCCATTCATACCTAACCATGTATATTCTACTTTATAATCTCTTATTAATTCATAAAATGCTAATAATTCTCCTTTTTGACCATCAAATCCATCATAATTTACTAATTCATCAAAGACCCAAACACAATCTTTCTCTAATTTATCCCATACCAAGTCAAAAATACATTTTGTTGAACTATATAAATCACAATCAATATGAATAAAAGATATTTTTTTTTGATTATTTTTTTCTAAAAATGGAGGTAAAGATTCATTAAACCAACCTTTTACCAATTCAACGTTTGAATTTACTTCTGGAAAGTTTCCATTTCTACTAAATGCACCCTTATCAAATCCACTTCTCCAATCTTCAGGTAAACCTTCAAAACTATCAAATCCATATACTTTATCATTTGTAAAAAATGATATATAATTAATTGTTCTTCCTGTTGCTACCCCAAACTCTAACCATAATGTATTCTCCTTATGTCTTAATTCATAATCTTCAAATACATATTTCAATGGATCTTTTCTTAAATTAGGTATTTTTTGAATTAATTGATATAATTCTTTTCTAATTTCGATAGATACTGTATTCTCAATCTCTTTTACTACTTCTTTTTCTTTCTCTTTCTCTTTCTCTTTCTTCTCTTGTTGATTTTTTTTTTTACCGAATCTCTTTTTTATCGGTCTTGGATTCATCTTTTTCATTTTTACTGGTTGAGGATTATTTTTTTTTATAACTTTTGTCGGCATTCTATATAAATTTTATATAGAATTTATTATTGAAAAAAAATTTTAATATTTTAAAAATTAAAAATATATGTTATATATTCTCAATCTGTTTTACCTTTTTTACCCATCTATATCTTATATATAATCTTAATCTATCATCTATCTTTCTATCAACTCTCTTTACCATATAATTCTCTTCTTTCTCTATATCTTCAATTAATGGTGTATAATTTTTTCTCTTCCAATATATCTTACATATTCGTGGATTCATCGCATTACATACATAATTTTCTATCATCGGAAAAATTAACTCCTCTACCGGTACTTTCGTCTGTATCTTCTTTAATATTTGATTTTTCCTTATAAACTGTATCATCTCTTCAAATACATCATATCTATATATCGAACCCTCATGATGATTAAATAATATTTTTAATGAATTCTTTCGACAAAATTGTATAAATCCCTTATTCTTAAATACTTTTCCCTCAAAATCCCATCCACCTAAATGATTCTCAAATTGCTGTGTATATACCGCCGGTTTATATATCAAATTTTCTATATCTACTATATTAAATTGTTTAATAAATAAACAATTCGATGCCAATAAACAATAATAATCAAATTCAAAACCTCTCTCTTTTAAAAAATCAAAATTTTGCATATGTGCTCTCAATAAATCCTTCGTAAATAATTTCTTATCATAATGATTCGGATTTAATATAAATCTATCTTTATCATCTATATTTAATTGTATCAATTTATTCAATTCTCTATACATATATTTATTACAATTTACTACGACAAATATGGATTGATTTATATTTGCCAGGTACATGTTTGCTAACATATCAAAAAAACACTCCGGACTCTCATGAACTACAACGCTATATATGATCTTATATCTCATCTTTCTATTTTTTATATGATTTTAATGAACCCATTGTAAACTCATTCCTTCTTTTTAATTCTCCTTTTTTCCTTATTCATAGCTACCCTCATAAATCTCTTAACTATCTTCATAAACCAATATGTATTTAATATAAAAAATCCTACAAATATTGTATAAAAGATTATTACTTCATGCATCTTTTCTTTCGAATATCTTATAAAATATTGATGTTTTGTTGTATCTAATACAAAACCATTCATATATTGAATAATTCTATATTTAACAAACGTCAATGTAAATAAGACCGAATTTATTGTATCTATATGATACCTCTCTATCATTGGATGATTTATCTCTTTTAATAAATGCATCATACCCAAAAATAAACTACTTATCTCCATCTCCATACATATTCTCTTCATATTTTCATATATAAATATATCTATATTCTTACCATAAAATGTATGAAAAATTTGTAACATTAATAAAAGAAAATGATGTATGAGAACATCCGTCCCATTATCATAAAAAATAGTATCAATTAATGTATAAACTCCAATTGTATAAAAGGCAAAATCAGATAAATCATTATTAACTAAACAATAAACACAATATAAACTTAAAAATACATAACTTATATTTTTGTTCCTCTCTGTAAATATACTACTCTTCCTTATCATATCAACTTCACTCATTCTCCTTTATATCTTTTTCTTTTTTATATTTTTATATTCTTTTTTTTTATATAGAATGAATAGAGAAGAATGAATACAAAGAGATTAATAGAGAATATGTCAAACTATACATTTTATTATGGAATTAACAAAATAAATATATTTGAATATGATGAATTTAAAAAGATTTATATGGAGATGAAAAAAGAGTATGAAAGAATTTTGAAAGAGATGGATGAAAAGAAGAATGAATGGAAGGTAGATGTCACTCCGATTGAAAAAGAATCTCTAAATCGTGAATTAAAAGATGCTTCTTTTTTATCAAAAGAGATAGGAGATTATATTAAAAAGAATTTTCATTTTAAAATTCATATTCAATTTGAAGAAGTTGAAATGGTATACTATTCAAAAACATCAAAACTCTCCAAAAAAGAGATGCAAGATATTAAAAAGATATTTATCCTCATCTTCCTCTTTAAAGATACATATGACCGTGATCACTTTCATCAAAAAGTTATCTATTATCCTACTCCTCTCAAAAAAATGATACCTACTCAAAAAAATCAATGTCTCGGTAGAAATGAATGTAATAGTGGTCTTACTTATGTAAATAGTCACTCTGACCCTAATCATATTGATAACGGAGAGATTATTATCTTCCGTAAAGAAGAACATTGTAAAGTATTTATCCATGAAATGATTCATTCTAATTTTCGGGATTTAATGTTAATTAGACACAGTGAAAATCATGAATTTACGAAAAGATTCTGTACTGATTATGATATCCTGTTAAATGAATCTTATACTGAATTTAATGCTACTATTCTCAATATCTTCTATTTAGGTATTATTCATCATTTAACTGAAAAAAAGATAAATGAATTATTAAGAAAAGAGATTAAATATGGTATTTATGTATGTAAACGAATTATGAATTATTTTGATATTGAGAGAGTAAATCAGATTATTAAGAAGAATGAATTTTGTGAAAAGAAGTTACATCAAAAAACAAATGTTATCTCTTACTATTTTTTTAAACCCTTGCAAATGTTACATTTAAAAGAGATGAATGAATTTTTAAAAAAACATACTCAAAAAGTTCAAATACATAGTAAAGAAGGTGTTCATCAATATCGTGAGATGATTTTAAATTGGTTAGAAGATCATGATTTAGAAGAGAAGATGATAATGCTCTCTTCTAAAAAAAACATAAAGCCTGAACGTTCTCTCCGTATGACCCTCTTTGAATCTTGTATCTAAGTCTTTATTCACTTAGAAAAGATCAAATAAACGCGATTTATGAAGTATCTTCACCTCTTTATCCTTCCAATCTTCTGTTATCTCTTCTTTTTTACCTTCTTCATTTATATCGATATATAGATATAAATCACCCCTCTTTTCTAATCCATCCTCATCTGTATATGGTATACCACTATTATTTACTTTACCAAATTTATGTGTCTTCAAAAAATCAGATGATATCTGAATATATACCTTCTCACCATTCGGCATCTCTATTATTATTTTTTTTATATTCGTTTGTAAAGAAGAATGAAGAGAATATGAAGTAAGAAGATCATAATCACCGATACGTTTAAAATGAGGTTCTTCTTTCATCTCAATTTGAATTATCACATCACCTTTCTCTTTACAATCCTTCTCTTCATGTCCATCACCTTCTAATAATATCTCTTTACCAAATATAGGTATATCTATCTTTCTTTTTCTTATCTTATATTCTCCATTCTTCTTTCTTGTTCTCTCATATTGAATTGTTTTTGTCTTTTTATCCAAGATATCTTTTAGAGATACTTTTAGATAAATAGTTATCTCATCTGGTTTTTCTTTTATTATCTTCTCTTTTGTGATGACTTTTTCTTTCTCTTTACCCTTTTCTTTCTTCTTTTTGGAGTGACGAAAAATATTCGAAAAGAGACCACTTAAACCTCCTGGAAGTTCATCAATATCATCATCTTGTTCAAATGTCTCTTCTAAAAAATTCATATCTGGTGGTGGTTGAAAAGAAGCCCCCATCGGAAAAGTATGAAATTGTATTTTTATACCAGGTAAATTACCAAATGGTATAGATGGTTCTGAAAATTGTCCCAATATATCATTTAAATCCACTTCCTTTTCATAACGCATATTCATAAACTGTTCCATATGTTGTTTAAAGATTGAATTGAAAATATGGAAAGGATCCACATTCCCTCCTCCAAATACATCTTCGTCTGTACCTCCTGTTAAATCATACATCTTCCTCTTCTCATCATCACTTAGAACCGCATATGCCTCACTTATCTCTTTAAACTTTTCAACAGCTTCTTCATTTCCTGGATTCTTATCCGGATGATATTTAAGTGCTAGTCTTCGATATGATTTTTTTATATCATCTTGTGATGCTCTCTTATCCACTTCTAAAATCTCATAAAAATCCTTCTTCTTCACTTCTTCTTTCATTCTCCTAAATTTAGTTTCTTTATTCTATTTACAAATAAAACTTAGTTTTATATTTTTATTTATTTTATTTTTTTATCATTATTATTTTTTTATATTGACAATGATTAGAATAAAATGGGAAAAGAGATTGAAAAACGTTTTTTTAAATTTGATAAAAGGGAGGTTGTTGATAAATTAAATCAGATGAATGCAAAACACAAAGGTGAACATGTTTTTAAAGTATGGAAATTTAATATACCTGATTCGATGCACTCTGATATTCATACTCTTCGTGTTCGTGACGAAGGTCACAAAAAAACATTTACTATCAAAAAGAGAGGAAAAGAAGATAAATATGATACTGAATTTGAAGTGAAGATTCAAGATCCTCAAGAGATGTTAAAAATGTTAGAATTAATGAATTTTAAATTAGATCATTATTATGAAAAGGTAAGAGATATATATAAAGTTGGTACATCTGAAGTCATCTTTGATATTTATCCTGGTATGCCTTTATCTATGGAGATTGAATCGAAAAATGTATCGATTTTAAAAAAATTAATGAAAAAATTAGGAGTAAAAGATGATGAAGAGGATAAAAAAGTAGATAATGCCTTTTATCAAAAATATAAGATTGGTGGTAAATTTGATTCACGAATTCAAAAAATTCATGGAGGTTATACTTTTAAAAATGTATATCGTCAATCTTCTCATTTATCAAAAGAGAATAAAAAAGAATTTAAAGCTTATGTAAAAAAACAACTACGTGACTATGTATCTCTTGTTAAAAATAAGGAGAATGAATAAACCTAATAAGATAAACTCTTATATTTTTTTTCTTGTATATATATATTATAAAATGAAAATTTTTACAATATTTGCTGGAAGAGAAGAGAACTTACATATTTTATGTAAATATTTAGATAAAGCATTAAAAGAAAAGAAGATTGATGAAGTTCATTTTTGGAATTTTACTCGTAAAGATTCTGATTTTCAATTCTTAAAAAATATAAGTAATATTCGTCGTACTTCTGAAACAGGAGACTATATTGAATCTTTCCCTCAAATTTTAAATAATACTCTTGAATTTAATGTAAAAGCTATAAATGATATACATATTAAAATAAGAGATTCAAATAAAAATGAATTTGAAATTGTGATTGGAGGTTGGAATAATACTCAATCTGTGATTCGTAAAAATTCTGAAACTGTTTTAACTACCCTATCCCCTCAAATTCTTCATTCTTCTAATTTTCAATCTATCCGTATTGAATTTCCAAACAATCAATATCTTCATGTTTATGTTGACAATAACTTATTTATGGTTTATCCTATTCAACAATCTTTTTTTATTGAAAAAGTATTCTTAAAAACAGCACATCAATCAGAAGGTATTTTCCTTTATCCAACTACAAAAAATAATGGTTATTTTTTAATGGATGTATCTAATAAAAAAAATTGGTGTGAATATTATCAACATTATCATCATTCTAATTATCATAATGATGTTATTATAAAATCAGATGATGATATCATCTTCCTTGATTTAAATAAAATAGACTCTTTTACAAATCGTATTTTACATACCGATTTTGATATTTTATTTGCTAATATTATTAATAATGGTATAGCTTCCTATTATCAACAAGTTTTAAATTTAATTCCTCCTTCCATAATGGAACTTGAATATCCAAATGAAAATTTTGGTACATTATGGAATAGTGGTAAAAAAGCAGAAAATCTTCATACTTTCTTTATTAAAAATATTGATTCTTTCTTACAATTTAATAGTTTATATAAAAATAAAGATATTATACAAATATATAATCGTTTTAGTATTAATTTTTTCATTATAAAAGGTTCAAATTGGTATAAAATAAAAGATAGTGGTACTGATGATGAATATCATATTACAATCACTTATAACCAAAATAAGAGAGTAAAATTAGGTATGTATCTTCACTTTTTTGTATCTCATCTTTCTTTTTATCGTCAAATAGAAACTCATATGGATGTCTCTTCAATCCGTCAAAAATATCTTCAACTCTCCAACTCGATTCTATCTTAATCTTCTTTTTCATTCTTTAATTTATTTATATTTAAAAAAATATGAATAAAAAAAATAAAAGATGGGATATTCAAATGAGACAGATTTAGCGATAGGTATTAAAATACCTTTTCATCAATTGATTGAACAAGTGAATGAATTTAATATAAAGAGTTTTTATACAATTTGTAATGAAGGTTTTTTTGAGAATGTAGGTAAAGAGGAGAATTCTCTCTTTCATCATCATTTTTATGAACATTTTTATGTTTGTTATCTTGAATTTTTTTGTAAAAAAACAAAAACAAAAACAAAGACAAAGACAAAGAAGAAGGAAGAAATTAAATTTACTGATTCATCGATAGAGGAGTGTAAAAATTCGATGACGGAAAAATTAAAAGAGAAGAATATGTATGAAAAAAATTTTTTAGTACCTCATGAAAAATTATTATCCATTAGTAGTTGGGGTACAGATGTAGGTACTCATGGTACGAGTAGAGATATATCATTTGATATTGAAAAGATATCAAATGAGATAAAAGAAAAATATGAATGGTTAAAAGATTATTCCATAGTGATGATTATGAAAGATGAGTCTGGTTAAAGAGGACCTAAGATAACACAATATGTATTTTTTTTTCCTTTTACTTTCTCTAATCCTTCAAAAGTAGGATAAGCATCATCTGTAAATACATCTACATTCTTGATACAATTCATATCTCCACCATATGAATTAACAACCTCTTTCATCCATCTCTTATTACCCTTAAATGCTTTCTCTCTATCTTCTTCTTTTAACTTTTCATTATAAAAACGATATACTTTATCCAATATCATCTCTATTGTCACCGGTCCTTCCTTTTCAAACTCTTTATAATAACTTAACTTATTATTTAATGGTAGACGAAGTATTATCTTCTCTTCAAAAACAACCTTCTTCCACTCTTCTTCTGTTAAATCACGACTTTTACAATATTCATACTCTAAAATACCTCCATTGTGAGGATTATAATCTAACGCGTATTTGAGTTTTTCTATAATATCCATCTTCTTCTCCTATTTTCTATTTTCTTTATATTTAATTTTTTTTTAAATATAAATTGATTTTATAAAAATGAAAAATTTAATGAGTAGCTTTTTTGTAGTAGACGAGGTTATCGCGTTTTACTTTGGATATAAGATCTTTATTCTTCTTGGCGAATTTACGGAGAATTTTGTCAATGGTATTAAATTTAACTTCGGTTAAACCTTTATTAAATACTTCTTCTGAGAATCCATAATAATGTTCAAAGAGAAGACCATAAGCACCATAAGTGGCATCCGCCATATCAAAACCTAATTTTTTGGAGATATCTTTCATCTGTTTTTCACCTTTTGCTTCAATTTCAGTATAGGCAGGAAGACCAGGGATGATATCAAAGGTTACTTCAACACCATCTTTTGTCTTCCATTTTTCACGAATTGTTTCATGATAAGCTATTTTCTTTAAACCAGTAGATTCCATAAAAGAGATGGACTCTTCAAAAGTAGTTCCAGCACCGAGGGCTACTTCATATTCATTTGCATATTTTTGACCTTTAGGGTAAGTTTTTACAGTAGCAGTGATAGTTCCATTCTCATCACGAACACGGGCATAACCTTTCATATAACTTCCACATAATTCAAACATCTGACGACGATATAAACGCATATCATGAATACGTTTAGCACCTATCTTCTTTAATCTTTTTCTTAAATCTTTCATATCAATCTCTAAAAAACGCGCCTCAATCTCTTGTACCATTTTTTTCTCTCTATAATTATTCTTTAGATAATTATAGTTTATCAAAAAAAAAAATATATAAATATAAATATTTATTAACGAGTAAAATGTGAAGAATCTAAAATCGTATTTTTAATCCTCCTGGCTAGTTCATCCACCTCTTCATCTACTTCTTCTTCTTTATCCGATTTTGAGATAGGTGAACGACACATCGGACACTTCGGATTATATTTCAGAATTGTTGTCATACAATGATCATGAAAACAGTTTTTACATGTTTTACATCCAAATACAGGTAAATCACCAAAGATATCAAAACAAATTGAACATTCATCCTCCTTATGAAAACGATACCCTTTCATCTTATCCTTCTGTTTTTCATTCTCCTCCATCTTCTTTTTATATCCATCCATAAACTTTTCATGTGCATTCTTCATTAATATATATTGCATCTCAGTGATTCCACTACCCGTTGCCTCTAAATCTGGTATGAGATGAAAGATTTTAATATAAACCAAATATATATGTTTACAATACGATTTATGTCTATCATGATCAGGACATGTACAACTCATCTTCTCCTTTGTAAATATAACATCATAAAAAGTACCAGTACTTCCTAAAATCTTATACATCAATTGATTCTCAATATCTACCTGGGTAAAATCTAATACTTTCATACTCTTCTCATCTATCGCTTTCTTTAATCTCTTCATCTTATCTTCTATTGAATGTTCTCCATTTCCACTCTTACGATAATACGTCTTCGGAGGCATCTTTATTTATCTTTATTATATCTTCTTTATTTTTCTTTATATATATTCTCATTTTTGAAAAAAATTCTTTTTTTCAAATTGATGAATAATACGGATTAAATCAATAATATAGGATTCTAAATGAATACTTAATTTATTACCATTTTTCATTAAAGTATCATAATATACGGTTCTATTAATAATTTCCATTTTTAAAGTTAAATATTTTTTATCATCATCAAAATATTCTAATATCTCTTTTAATAAAAATGAACATACACGTGACATAGGTATTAATTCTATATATAATTCTTGTACTATATCACGAATTCTCTCAAAATAGTCATTATAAAAATCATTCGATATGATCATTGTAAATAATTCTTTCATCTTATCCACATAAGATAATCTTAATAAATCACCTGTTGTTAAATAACATACTAAAATACCAAATATATGTTTCATATTATATTGATAATACCTGGCCATTTCTATAATTTTCAAATATTCTTCATTTTTTAATTCTTTATCAAAATATTTTTTAGTAAATGAAAGAAGAACATTTTTTAATTCGAGTAAAGAAGGATTTTCGATTCGTATAATTAAAAAACGACTTCTTAAGGGTTCAATAATAGATGATAAATTTTTACATTCAAATATAAATCTACAAGAATCTATATTTTGTTCCATCATTTTTCTTAAGGCCATCTGTGAATTCTTTGATAAATTATCTGCATTTTTTATATATATAATCTTTGGTATATCAAATGCTACATTTTTCATCTTTACATAATCTCCTAAAAAATGTATAATAAATATATATTCATTAGAAGCTAAGTCTAAAGGTGAAAATTCTATATGATAGGGTGAATATCGATATGTTAATTCTCTTCTCTCTTCTTCAAATGTTCTTACTTTTATATTATAGATATCTTTTGTTTTTAATAAAGAAGATAAAAAACTATATATTTTTACTGATTTACCACATCCCTCTACACCATAAAATAATAAATTTGGTAAATCATGAATTGATGATTTAGATAATGATTCTAAAATAGGAATTCGAAAATCTATCTCACTTAAATTAGGTTTGGTCTCCAAGAATGTCAACATTTTTTTGTCTATTCTTCTCTCTTCTTTTTTCTTTAAATAAAAAAATATTATTTTTTTATTTTTAATTTAAAAAAATGAATAGATAATATAATTTATAAATCAACTATCGGTATAATCTGAAGTAAAAATTTTTCTTTATGTTTTTCATCTGATAATTTATTTATATGGTCTTGATTATTCACAAATTGGTCAATATTTGATTGATAATTTTCATACATATTAATTTTTAGATAGAGTGATTCGATATTACGTGTGATTGTATCTTTAATATAACTTCCATTCGAATCATCATCATTCATATGACCATTTAACCAATATTGAAATTTTTTTCGAATATGACGAATAGGTAAATATTCTTTGGGTACACCATCTATATACATTTTTTTAAAAAGTTTAATATCTCCACCCATAGAATTCATCTCCAAACATTTTTTTACAAAATCAATGGGTATTTCAAATGTTTCTAATTTTAAATCACGATAAGTATTTATCTCAGTACCACTACCAGTACCACGTTTTTTGGAGACTATCATCTGTTGTTTTTCCTTCTCTTCTATATATTGAATACTATTTGTTCGTATAAGTTGTTTAGGAGTATCAATATTTAAACCAACTGAACCATCCTCCATACTCTCTATATCTTCTTCAGCTACAATATGAAAATCTCCATCATTCATTAAAACAGGTGATGATACACTTTCACTTAATATTTTTTTACGTGATCTCACCTGTCTCTCTTCTTGAATAACACGACGATTACGTGATGTTTTTATCTCTTTTTCTAATGAGATTAAACGATCTTCAATTCTTTGTTGATTACTACAAATTTCTCTTAATAATGTAGCATATGTCTCCATAGTACTTTCAATATAACCTTTTAAATCATCCATTCTTTTTTCAACACATTTTACTTTAGAATTTGTATTATATTTAACATCTTTTAACTTCTTTTTTAATTCGTCTTCTGATTCCATTTTTACCCTTTTACTTATTTGTATTTTTTTTTTTAAATCATTTATTTTTACATAAATGAATTTAAAGAAAAATATAAAGAATAGAGTATAAAAAAATAGATGTATGAAGATGTTGATTATCTAACTCAAGAAGAAAAAGAGAAGATGGATTGTTTGATTTATCAATATCAGATGGATCAATTTGATGAATTTAAAAAAAATGCATTTATATATAAAAAAGTTTTAAAAAATGTATATAAAACATGGAATATATACAATCATTCAATGAATAATTTTAAAGGAAATAAAGGTAAAATCATAAATGAAGAGATGAAAATAATAAATGATGGATTAAGAAATTTAAATTTTAAGATGAGGGAGATGATATATCAGATCGATATTTATCCGAATGAGATGGAGGAGAAAATTTTACAAGAGATATATCGAATTAAAAGGGAGAGGATACAAGAGAAAGAGATAATAAAACCATATTTACCATTGATTCGATTAAATTATATTTCCTCTCAAAAAATCATCTAAAATAAAAAAAAATAATTAAAAAATGCGATATAAAGAAAAAAGAATAATAGAGAATAAAGGTAGAAAATAAAAATGTCAAATTCATGTAAATATTGTTTTCAGACGGACCATACCATAGAGACATGTAAGACGATATTATGTCGAACATGTAAAGAATTGGGTCATCCTCATTGGTTATGTAAAGGTAAAGATAATAAGAAGAAGACATCAGTAGTACAACCAACAATGAAAATAACAACAAGTTCATCAAATACAAGTTTAAATAAGATGACAGGTAATAAAAAAGAAGTCGTACCTGTATCAACACCGACATCTATAACAGCACCTTCATCAGTAAAGGAAATAAGAAGAGATATGCAATTTTATTTAAAACAATCAACGAAACCATGGTCTAGTATCCTTTAGTTGATTGACGTTGTCAATCAACACCTCGCCCTAAGGGCGAGTGCACACTTCGTGTGCAAGTTGGACTGCGTCCAACGCGACCCTGCAGGGTCGCCTTTTTAATATAATTCTTTAAATTAAAGTTTTTAAAGAATGAACATAATTTAAAATAGTTTTTTATAATATATAAAAAATGAGTGAAAAAACAGAGTATATTAAAAATAAAATAAAAAAATATTATCAGGAAAGAAAATACAAGATTATTATGAAAAACAGATTAAAAAAAGAATAGAATATAAAAATATTCAACAAGATTATACATTAGAAGAGACTAAATATTCACAAAAAAAATATAAAATAAAAGAGACTTATCAATTAAAGAATAGAGATATTATATTTAGGATTATTCAAAATTTAAATAAAAGAATAGAAGGTTATAAATTTAAATCAATATTTTCAACAAGTGATTTAAATCATGAAAAATTATTAGGATGTTCTATAGAAGAATTTAAAAAATATTTAGAATCATTATTTAAAGATGGAATGACTTTTGATAATTATCCTGAATGGGAGGTTGACCATATTATACCTTTAAGTTCAATCGATTTTAATAATTATGATGAGGTTAAAAAAGTACTTCATTATACAAATTTACAACCTTTATGGTTAAAAGAAAATCGAAGTAAAGGTTCAAAAACATCAGCCTAAGGGGTTAGTGTATAAGTTTATAAAAATAGTATTGGTCAAATATGTAATAATCTTTATTTTTTTAAGTATTTATAGAAAAAAACCAAATCGGGTTTTTTTCTAAATGAAAGAATATTTATTATCAAGTTCTACCAACGCAGGGCACTTATTCGTGAATGAAATTTGGTCAAATGGTGATAAACAATATTTTTTAAGTAAGAATGATAATAGAGACTATTAGGTCTCTATTATCAAATTCTGATTATTTTTTATCCTATTTAACCAACAAATGTCTCGAATGCGGCCGTTAGGGGGTGGGTCAGGAGAGGGAGGTTGTCGTTTTGGCTAGGCCGCGTTCGGTGCAACTTTCGCATTCGAACTACTTGTTGGTTGAACTTGATAAAAAATAATCAGAATTCGCGTGTTTGGGTCCTTATAGACCCTAACCGCATTCTTACTTTAATACTATTTTTTATATCTTAATTCACCAGTACATATTAACGAATGAGTGCCCTGCCTTGGTTAAACTTGATAATGAATAATTTTTGATTCGGTTTTTAACACTTTATTGTGTTAAAAACCATCAATACTTAAAAAAATATAAGATTATAACTAGTTTGACCAAATCTATTTATTTAAACTTGCGAACGAAGTTCGCCTTTCCGACGAAGGAGGAAAGCCACGCGTCGTAGACGCGTTTTTGGTTATGTCTCACTTTAGTGAGACTAACCAAAACTAAAGAGTTGGGAACTTGTCACTGTATTCTTACCACAATCACCTACCACTAAAAATCTCTTTAATCCCTTGTTTGTACATTGGTCTCCCGTACAATCCGGTACTGAACTCATTAAACTATCCGTCATCGGTGTACTCACATTCATACATCTCACATTCTCTCCCTTGTTATCCGATGTATCTAATGACACAAATCGATTCGTCCTATCCCAAAACCACTTCTGTCTCATATTATTATCATCACACTGGTCCATATATATCTTGTCACTTCCCTTCGTATATGTCATACAATTATTATCATATCTATTTATTATCTGATTCTTGTCATTATAATACCACGTCTGATATGATACAAATGGTGTTATCTTATCCATAAATACATAGGATGATGAAGGATTCGTTCCACTCGCTCTCGATACTACCATATTCGGTCTCTCATATGCTGTATCTGTCGATTCAAATGAACCTAATTGATTATATAATCTTCCACTCGCTTGAAGTTTTGAACCTGGAGGTCCCGGTGGACCAACTGGTCCTGATGGACCCGACATTAACGGTTTCTGTGCACTTAATATATCCATCACATTATTTCTTACATTCTCTTTTATAATATTTCTTACTTGACACTCCATCATCTTACTTAATCTCTCCTTCTCTCTCTTTATCTCTTCCGGTGATTTATTCCATTCATCTACTTTTATATCACATTTATCTACACCTGATGATATCCCACTTCCAGCCCTACTTCTTGCTATCTCCGCCTGTACTACTGCTCTCTGTGATGCACCTACTTGACTCTTCTTCTTACCTCCTTTCTTCTTATTACCTCCTTTCTTCTTAATACCTCCTTTCTTCTTATTACCTCCTTTCTTCTTACCTCCTTTTTTTTTTGGTGTAGGTGCTGGTTGACTTGATTGACTTGGTTGAGCTGGTTTAACTGGTTGACTCTGATTTGCTTTCTTTGCATCTTCCTTTGCTTTCTTCGCTTCCTGTGCTTTTTTTACCGCTTCCATTTGTCTTTGTCTTTGTCTCGAATTCGGTCCAAAAGGTTGTCCTGGTCTAGGTTTTGTTGGTGGTACTTTTTTATCACCTTTCTTACCTTTATAATATTCTTCTTCATCCTCTTCCTCTTCATCATCTGAATCATAATTTCCAAAATGTTCTTCATCATCTTCTGAATCTTCATTCTCAAAATCCTCTTCTTCATCCTCTGAATCATAATTTCCAAAATGTTCTTCATCATCCTCTGAATCTTCATTCTCAAAATCCTCTTCTTCATCCTCTGAATCTTCATTCTCAAAATTCTCACTTATCATCTCATTCTCAAAAAATTCCTCTATCCTCTTATTTCTATCATATTTCAAATATATCACAAATAATATAATACATAAAATGATAAATAATATGATTCCTATCCATTGATGACTCTCATATTTATCCATTCCTCTATTCATATTCAATAAATTTTTCTTTTCATATTCTTACTTTATGAAAATATAACTACAAAAAAAAATATATATTAATGTCTATCCCATTCCTCAAACTCTTCTTTCGGTATCTGTATATAAGGTGTTGTGATATAATAATCTCTACCCTTCTTCGGTTCCATCTTAAATGCCGTCCAATGCATCTTTATACCACTATTCTCTATATCTATATCACCCCTCTCCATATCTATCATACTCCTCTTATTCTTTATCTCAAACTTATTACTCATTCTACATTTTATCTTATCCTTTATCCATCGATTCTCCTTCACCATCTCCTTATACTTCTCCAACCATTCACCCTTCTCTAATCCCATTATCACTACCTCTATCCTCTCACCATCCCTTATACCTATCATCATATCTATATCTCTCATATAGGATAATGATACATTATCACCATTATCACATATATATAACGGTTTGTTCGATACAATATATGTATCATCCCTCTTTAATCCCAATAAATATATTCGATTCGTCTTTTTAAATACACTCATTCTTCTATGTTTATATCTATTTTATCTCTTTTTTCTTTATATCCTTTTTTATCTTATTCTTCTTTTTCTTCTCTTTCTTTTCTTTTTCACCACATTGAATTGTTATCTTCTTACTTATCTCTATCGCTGTATTGATTATATCTTCTTCAAATCCACTCTTCTTTAATAATTCTAAGGCGATATATTGTCTCGATACACCTCTCTTTAATTGATAATGGAATTGAATCTCTCCATTCTCATCATAACTTACTTCAAACTTATAATTTTCAACTCTTCCATTCGTATCTTTTTCTAACTTCTCTAAATCACTATAATGTGTAGTTGTCATAGATAAAGCATTATCAAAACTAGATATCTTCTTTAATATCGCATAAGCTCCTGAATATCCTTCTATATAATTGGTGGATGAAAAGATTTCATCTAGGACGATAAAAGAAAATTCTTCTTCATTCATCTCTTTTAATCTCTCTAAATAATCACGACTTCTATACATCTCCGCCTCAAATAAACTCTGACTTCCTTTACTATCCGGTATATGAAGATATGTCTCTATCATTCTAAATGGTGTCATCCTAAACTCCTCTCCTGAATTTATACATATCGTCTGAGCCATTAATAAATTCACTATCACCGATTTAATAAATGTTGATTTACCACCAGCATTCGGTCCCGTCACTATAATATGATTCTTCATCTGTAAATCATTCTTTACTATCTTCTCAGATACACTCTTATCTAAATAAGGATGCCATATCTCTTTCATATTTATCTGTGGTCTCTTCTTCATATCAATATATTCACTTAAACAATAAGGATTCTCTTTTGTACCTTTGTCATACATCTCATATATAGATAATATAGCATCTATTGTCGCTATATATTGGAAAGATGAATGTAAATCTCCTTTCATTTTTCTAAATTCTTGGAAAGTCTTTAAAATAATACCTTTATGACTCCATAAAGAGGGTTCTTTCTCAAAAGTCTTATCTTGAAAATGAACTTTCGTCTCTTTTAATTCTCTTTCAAATCTCTTCTCATCACTTAAAAAAGATTCTAATCTTTTAATACCACCCCTCTCACATATCTCTCTTATCTCATCCGCATTTTTTATATATTCCGCCACTCGATTTAATTTCTCATGCATTGTATTTATAACCTGATTTGTATTCTTCGCACTCTGTATACTATAATAGACATTCTGAAAATACATAAATACATAAAATGCTTTCGTAAAGAATGAGACTGTCGCCGCCTTTACTGATGTACCACCACCCAACATCGCCATCGGATTAAAATTATATATCGTCTTAAAATATATCTTTAATAAATCCATCATACTCATATTTGGAAAAAATCTCTTCTTCGCTATCATAAACATCACTAATGGTACTACTAATGATACTAATGGTGTCAATATCGTCAATAATGGTGCTCCTAAAATCTTATACATATTTGTGATATATAATGCCCTCTCATTCTTATTTAAAATATTATTTACATTGATAAAAGGTATGATATCATAGTTAAAATAAATAAGATCATTCATCATATCGATATGTTTCATATTCTGATCATTCCAAAACCATATAAATTCATTCTCAATCTCTCTTATCTTTTTTAATCTTCCATCTATCTCCTTCTTCATTCTTCCTAAATCCAATATCATCTTCTGTCTTCTTCTTAATATATTGATATCATATATCGGATTCTTTAATATATTCTTTAATACCATCTCTCCCATCTTCGTTTTTGTACAATTTATCTTTTGAAAAATACCCTTTTCTTCATTACCAAAATGATCTCCAAATAATTCTATATCATCTATCACATAACTATTCATCTTTGATGTAGGTATTTCTAATATTAATGTATCTGTTCTTAATATCTCCAAAAAAGTATCCACTAAATAAATATCTTCCATTCTCTTATTCATTAAATATATTCTATCATTTACATCTAATTCATTCTCTGTCTTCTCTTCCGCTCTCTTCTTTACTTTCTCTTCTTTCTGTAAAATAGAGGGTGGTATCATTGTACTTAATATCGGATTACTTCCTATCACATCGATAAACATTCTTTTTCAAATTAATAAATAAGAATATCTTAATTCATTTTTTTATTCGCATTCCAAATTTATTTTCTCCTATTTTTTTTCTTTTTTATTTTTAGTAGTATCATGGCTTTATTTGATGTTTATCTTGATTTACCTGAAGATTATATTAAAACCATTCAAGACATCTATAAATATTTAATTATTCTTATCGTCTTCCAAGTTCTTTATCATTATTCTTATCCTTCTAAAAATATTCTCATCAGTGCTTTACAAGGCGCTCCTTTAAATGACGAATTTATGTCTCTTGTTCTTTTTGTATTTATCGGTGTCGCCGCCTATTATCTTGTTGCCGAAAAATTATTACAAATCCAATAAATAAATCTTTAAAAAATATATTGTCTTTCATTAAGAAAATATGTTACATCCTTTTATACCCAATCCCCTCTTCGAAAAAAAAGTTTGGTTTAATGAACGTGGAGGATTTATTTATAAATCCACTTTAGACCCTATTTCCGGTAAAATTTATCAAGAAAAAATACCCTATAATCAACCTTCTAATTTTACTAATTTTTTATATCACTATCAAATGAATCATTCTCTTTATCCTTTTTCAAAATAAACAAACAATATACATAAAAATTTATTATCTTTAAATAATAGGAAAATATGAAGAAAAAAATGAGATTATCTGATATACATCTTTCTCAAAAAGAGAAGACTCATCTTTTAAATGAAGCGATTCATCCTAAACAAACAAAAAGAATATCACTCTCTAAAATGAATAAAGAGATTCAAAAAAATGACTTCCATATTGTTCAACAACATTATGAGATGAATGAACACTTTAAAATTCGTAAACTCTTCTTCAAATTAAATCCACCCAAATCTATTCACGAATTTAATATTATTAACTCTCTCTCTTTCATTCTTGTAAATATCATCTTCTTCCAAGTAAGATATGCACCCATCTACGAAAATTCTCTCAAAAAATATTTACAAAAAGATAAGTCTCTCAAAGAATTAATCAATCAATTAAATGTAAACTTTTCTATCTAATTTACTTTTTTTTCACTTTCTTCTATTTTTTCAATTCATTTTTGAAAAAAATATATATATAATAAAAAAAATCATTTATTTAAATCGTTTCATAAGATCGGAGACATCACGTCCATTACACTTTTTATTTAAGAAGATATAAATAATAAAGTAGTAAATTAAATAAATACCACTGAAAAAGAATGCAAATAAGGTCACAATAGCACGAGTAGCTTGTGTCTCTTTATCATTACATGAATACGCGAGATAAGCTGTTCCAAATGCGATTAAAAAAGTGACAATCATCCAACCTAGAGGATATTTATTTCCTGATGTGATATCTAAATTCTCTTCTTCTACTTCTTCATCACCTTCATTCTCAAACTTCTCTTTCTTTGATTTTGATGTTTTTTTCTGTTTTGAATAAATATTTGTTGATGTACTTTTTCCAATTGTTTTTCCACTTGAAGATGTTCTTGCTTTAAAGTTTTCAACTGAACTCATGAGTGCAAATAATTCTAACATTTCCTATACATTAAACTTAGAAAAAATATTTTCATCAAATCATTATTTTTCTCTCTTAACTTTAGAAAATGTTATCCTCTTTATCCAAATCCCATATTCTTCTTTTATCCATTCTCATTCTACTTATCCTCTTCTTCTTATCCATTTATAAAAAAAATATTGAACCTTTTACTGATAGTGAATTCTATATCGAAGGTGACCCTAAATATCTCTATGAAATTAACAATAAGATTAATAAAAAGACTGAACGTTGTAATGCTTATTTTTGGAAAGATTCATTCTGTCAATGGGATGAAGATTCAAATCAATGTACTTGTAAATATCAAAAAGATGATGTAAAATGGCCTTTCCCATCTAAACCCCCTTGTTGTGACCGTAAATGTTCTCTTTTACCTAAAGAAAAATGCTTACCCCCTGACCAATTAAAAGATATGAATTATTATTGTAATATTGGTGGTGTATGTTTACCTCGTACTGCTACTATTCGTAATAATCGTATATCCGCTAATAATTGTGGTACTGACCCTCTTACAAATCAACTTCTTCTCCCTTATTTGACTAAAGAAGAATGTGAAAAAACAATTGACCCATGTGATGTTTATAATCAAAAATTCCAATCTCAATCTGAACGAAAAGACTTCTGTCTAAAAGACCCTAAATGTGGATTTTGTAAAAATAAAGATGGTGAAGGTAAATGTATCAGTGGTACCATATCCGGTCCTCTCGATCTTCTTAAATATTATTATTGTGTCCCTGAAAGACAAAAAGATAATTATTCCTATTTCTATGGTGACCACGCCGCCGCTCTTCTTCAAGAAGATATAACACCTTAATTTTTATTTTTTTTCCCATCTCTTTTTAGTATATACTATGTCTAAAATCAGTCTCAAATCTATTCTTTTCTTTATATTCATTTTCATTATTCTCATTATCCTCTATTATTTTTATGATCTTCTTTCTAAATTCTGTCCATCTGGATTTATTCTCAAGATGATTCTTTTTATAATTGGATTCTCTGTTATGATTATACCTCCTATCATACTCCATCTTAAAAAAAATGATAAAAATAACACCCTCGTTCATCACTCCTACGATATTCAACTCTCTATGGCACATCAATAACATAATTTATGATTTTCCCCATAATTCATGTTATTTTTTTACCAATGGCATATATTTTACATGATTTATGGTAAAATACATAAATGGTGTTTTTATGGAGAATGAAATGAAAAAAAATATTGGAATGGAATAGAGATGAATAATAACGAAGATATTCAACATATTGTAAAAAAACAGGTTGGAGACACGGTTAAAAAAATACAAAATGCTCCATTTACATATAAAATCATGACATGTATACTTTCTTTATTTTTAACATGGTTTTTTACATATTTTTATTTTGAATTTGGTTGGTCAGTCTTTACTGCTTTGGTTGCTTTTTTATCAATAGCATCTTTTCAACCTGTGATAGCAATTGTATTTGCACTTTTATATATATATGTGATGGTAAATCTCTTTCATGTAAGAAAAAAAACATTTGGAAAAGTATTTCCTCAAACCGATATTCGTGAAAATAGTAAACCTTTAAGTGGTGTGATGGATAATTCAAATAATAAACCTGTTGATATACCTTCTTCCTCCATCCCTCAAAATACCGATACAGAAGATTTTACCTATTCTTTCTTCCTATATGTGACCGGAAGTGATATTGATGAATCTTTACCTGAATTTAAAAATACATGGGATAATTATCGTTATGGTGATTGGAAATCTATCTTTTATCGAGGTGAATCTTTAACTGATGCTAATAAAAATAATTTTATTCAATATCCTGGATTCTGGTTATCACCTAAATTAAATAATTTAAGTATCGTATTTAATAATGGTTCTCAAGTTGAACGTTTAGAGATACCCAATATACCCATGAATGAATGGTTTAATGTAACCCTTATAAAAGAAGGTTATAGTGTATCTGTTTACATCAATGGTAAATTAGAAAATACTATTATTTTATCTCAAACAAAACCCTCCGGAGATTATAATATATATATAGGTAATGATAGTATGTTATCAACAGGTAATGGATGTACAAATGGTTGTGCAGGTAATTCAGGTTCATCTTCATCTTCATCTTCTTCATCTTCATCTTCAACTTCATCTTCTGGATATGGAGGATGGCCTGGTTTTATCGCACAACTCACTTATTATCCATATATTTTAAATAATGTAGAGATTATGAATTCTTATTTATTTTATAAGGAAATTGTCGACAAATATCAAGATAAACTATTAAAAAATGTTAAAATAAGTATACCGTCTCTTGTCACAGAAAAATCAATAGAATCAAAACCGATAATTATGACAGATTTAACTACATATCTTAACCAACTTTAATACTTCTCTAATTTTTTATTTTTTATTCTCAAAAAAATTCTATATAAATATTATAGAATAAGAAAATGAATACTAATTCAACAAAAAATGCAAATAAATCTATGACATCTGGTTTCCAAAAAGTACTCTTCTGGGTACTCTTTATTGTTTTCCTCATGGTTATCGTTTATATCATTTACTATGCCTGGACTAAATCACAAGAAAAGAAAGATAATGAACCTATTATCGTCTCCGATATTATTGATGCCAATAAAGCCCGTCCTGGTAAATCTGTCCCTACTCCATCTGATGGTATGGCTCAAACAATGAGTACATGGATTTATGTTAAGAGCTGGGACTACGGATTCGGTAAATACAAAAATATCCTATGGAAAGGTGACCAAACTGCTCCTCGTCATTCTCCTTCTTTATGGTTATATCCTCTTACCAATAATCTTAAAGTTTTAACTTCTACTAACTCAGTTGAAGGTGTTGAAAGTTGTGATATTAATAATATTCCTCTTATGAAGTGGGTTCATATCTGTTATGTATTAAATAATCGTACTGTTGATGTCTACATTAATGGTAAATTAGAACGCAGTTGTGCCCTTAAAGGTATTCCCGTCATTAAACAAGATAATGTATTTATCACAGCTGGCTCTTCTACCGATGCTGGTCTTGCCGGATTTGATGGTAAGATTGGTAAGACTCAATACTTCACACGTGCTATTTTACCACATGAAGTAGCTAATTTATACAATAGTGGACCCATTGGTGCTTCTCAATACAATATTCAATTCTTCCAAGATGGCAAATTTGTCCAAATTAATGATTCTACCGGATTCTCATAAATCTTACAAAAACTATAAGAATTTTTCATTTTTTTATATTCATTTTTTTATTTTTATAAAAATAAAAAATTAAGTATTAGTAGTATAGATTCTATTATGTCTTCCAACAACACTGTTAAAAATGTCGCCAGCTCTATGACTAATTATAAATCACCCAAATTTATATTATCCGTCATTTTACTTTTACTCATTCTTCTATTTATTTATACCACCGTCACTTCCTATAAATCTTATCAAGCTACTTCCCCCATTCTTGTAAATGGTACTATTGAAGGTAATGCTATGCGTCGTATCCCTGCCAATCAAATTTTAGATCCAACTGATGGACAATATGGTCAAGAATTTACTTATTCAACTTGGTTATATATTAAAGATACGAACTTCGGTACTGTCAATACTGTTTGTGATATGGCCAGTGGTAGTGGTCCCATGTTTAAAGTCATCTTTAATAAAGGTAGTGATGACCTCTATTCTATCCCAACTGATACTACCATTAACGGTCAAGCTACAAAAACTTATAAATGGCATTATCCTACTCTCTCCAACCCCGGTGTCTTCCTATACCCGAATACCAATAAACTCCATATTCGTTTTAATACCTATAACAGTGATGTGATGTATAAGAGTGCTGATGTAGGTAATATTCCTCTCAACAAATGGTTCTTATTAACAATTGTTCTTATTGGTAATTCAGCAGATATTTATATTAACAATATGTTAAAGAAGAGAGAGAATGTTGGTGTTGTAAGAATGAATTATGGTGATTTACAGATTAATCCTTTCGGTGGATTTGATGGATATATGTCCAACTTTAGATACTTTAACAGGGCCGTTCAAACCTGGGAGATTGATAATATGTATCAATTAGGTGCTAATCTTAAAGCTCCTGTTCAAAATATTAAGGAAGTTGCTACTCTCTCACCATCTTACTACTTCACTACCGGTTTCCCTAACTCCTCTTTTAATCCCTCCGCTCCTGCATAATCTTTTTTTATTCTTTTCTTTAAGTTCAAATTTTTTATTCATTTAGAATAAAAAGATAAATATAAAAAAATGTATATTATTGGTAGGGGATAAATATGAGTGATAAGGAGAAGAGATATAAGGATACATATAAGTCACATTCAAAGATGAAAGGAAAGATTGAATCTTTAGATAAAAAAATTGATAAGATCTCTGTGAATGTACCTTCTTTGCGATTTTATCCGAATAAGAGGGGAATTAAAATGAATCCTAAGAGATATGCTTATTGTACTAGTATTTTTTTAAATGATTCTTATTTACCTTCAGTATTAACATTGGGTATGAGTATGCGTTTAATGAAAGTAAAATATCCGTCAGTTGTATTGGTACAAGATAGACCACATCGAACGAAGGAGGGTGAAGTTTTTCCGGGTTTATCGAAAAAACAGATAGATGATTTAATGTTGGTATATGATTATGTGATTGGATGTGATTTATTGGAGATTAAAGATTATAAAAAACCGGATAAGAATCATTTTACTAATAATAAACATTATTCGAATATACGATTTTATGTGACCAAGTTAAATGTATTGGGGTTGACATTATTTGATAAGGTATTCTTTTTGGATTCATCCACGATATTAAATGAGAATATAGATTGGGTTTTTAATAAATATCAAGAATCGACATTTATTATTGATGAGGAATATGAAAATTCAGAAGTGGGTTTAAGAGGTACATTCTGTTTAATTAAACCAGATATGAGATTTTTTAAGAAAGCAATATATTTAATGGAACATTATCAAGAATTATTTGGAGATTTATATTTTGTAAGAGGTGTTGATGAAGTAATATTATTTTATGCGATATATCCACATTGGGCGGAAGATTTATTTGATGAGGATATAGCATGTAATTCGAATCAACTTCATTTTTCAAAAGAGAATTGTCCGATTATCTATTATCAGATTTATAAACCTTTTAAACCGATTTTAAATTTAAATCCGAATATAGTGAAAGAATTATATAAGAATTATATGATATGGGATGAAGTAGTGAAAAATTTATTAAAAGAATATCCGATAGTAAGAAAATATTTTGATTCGATACAAGATTTTCGACAAACAAATTTTTTTTAAGAATGAAAGGTAAAAAATAAATAAGAGAAGATAGTAGATAAAGTAAATAAGATGTCAACACCACCGAGTACTCCATCTGGTTCACCACCTAGTTCTCCTAGAAGTTCTTTTTCATCATCTGCATCCTTCGGAAGTTCAGCTACTTTAGGAAGTATGGCTCTTTTAACAGAACCTTCTCAACAAAGAATAGATGATTTAAATAGAGGTATTCAAGAAATTGAAAGACTTATTGGAGAAACAGAACGAAAGATTGTAAGTATTAAAGCAATTCAATTGACACAACTAAATCCGAATATTCAAGCGATATTAGGAATTTTAGAGGAGAGACTTGGAAAGATGAATGAAGAGAAAGATAGAATAGCAAGAGAAATACCAAAGTTTGAGCAATTATTAAATGAATATGAGACTTTAGAAGAAGCTATTCGAAAACTTTCATCACCATAATTTTTTTTATATTCAATTTTATGTAAAATGAAAAAAGAATTTATTTTACAAGGAAAGAAGAGGAAGGATAAAAAAAACCGAAGTATAGATTAGTAGGAATTTAAAATATGTCAGCAAGTGCAGATCCATCAATCGATAGTTGTTTAAAAGCATTACAATGTCTAATGGTTTATAAATATGCAGTTATAGATTATCCACAAAATTTACAATTAAATTTAAATTATGGTGCTATGAATATTAATTATAATATTGAAACTAACTCTTCATTATTTAAATATTTACTTCTTTTATCATCTATTTATTTTTATACTTTTTCAACAAGTAGTACTGGTACTTCAAAAAGAAATTGTGATGATACAGTATTAAAAGATAAAATTAATAAATTTATAGGTAAACATAGTAATAATTTTGGAGAAGATTTTACTTTTAAAAATACTGCTCAACAAGATATAAT
>JACCDH011276243.1_pt1 | contig 48219 bp, 37 predicted proteins | sample 7442481 | NCBI WGS metagenome assembly JACCDH01 (sample SAMN15323433, study PRJNA562643) | freshwater metagenome | isolation source: river surface water | place: USA:Blue River Watershed | collected 2017-08-15
CCTTTTCTTCTTTTCTTTTTGAAGACAATTACTTTATCACCTTTTAAGTGTTGTAACACTTTGGCTTCTACTGAAGCACCTTCTACAGCTGGGGCGCCTAAAGTTACATTCCCATTGTCGTCTAACAAAAGAACTTTATCAAAAGTGACTTTTGATCCTTCTTCTGAAGCTAAACGGTGAACATAAACCTTTTGGTCTTTGCTTACTTTAAATTGTTGCCCTGCTATCTCTACGATTGCGTACATAACAATATGTTTTAATTATTTTTAAGTTTGCAAATATACAGCTTTTTATCAAATCTGCAACAACAAAATAATTTTTTATAATTTAACATTTTTTTGATGCACTTTATTGTAACAATTTAGCTAAATTTACTTCTAATAAAAAACGTTTTTAACAATTAGTATATTTTATGAAAAAAACATTAATGGCTTTAGGTACTATGGCTATGCTAGGAAGTACTGCAAATGCTCAGAAGGTAGCATTTGAAGAGTATGATTTAGAAAATGGTCTTCATGTAGTTCTACATCAAGATAATTCTGCACCTGTAGTGGTCACATCAGTGATGTATCATGTGGGTGCAAAAGATGAACAACCAAATAGAACTGGTTTTGCGCACTTTTTTGAACATTTATTATTTGAAGGTACAAAAAACATTGCAAGAGGGGATTGGTTTAAAATTGTAACTGCTAACGGGGGGAATAATAATGCAAATACAACGGATGATAGAACCTATTATTACGAAGTGTTTCCATCAAATAATCTTGAGTTAGCTATTTGGATGGAATCGGAAAGATTGATGCATCCTGTAATTAACCAAATAGGTGTTGATACTCAGAATGAAGTAGTTAAAGAAGAAAAAAGATTACGTATTGATAACCAGCCTTATGGAAATCTTTTCAAGGCAGTAAAGCAAAACATGTTCAAAGTTCACCCATATCGTTGGACGACTATTGGAGAAATGGAACATTTAGATGCTGCTACTTTAGAAGAATTCCAAGCATTCAACAAAAAATTCTATATTCCTAATAATGCCGTTTTAGTTGTTGCAGGACAATTTGAAACTGCTCAGGCAAAAGAATGGATTGCTAAATATTTTGGTCCAATTCAAAAAGGAACACCAGTTGCTCGACAAAAATTTGAAGAAACGCCTATAACAGCACCAATTACAGCTAAGTGGGAAGATCCAAATGTTCAAATTCCAATGACAGTGGCAGCTTACAGAACACCATCAATGAAGACAAGAGAAGCTAGAGTATTAGATATGATATCTACTTATTTATCTGATGGAAAAAGTTCAAAATTATATAAAAAGTTAGTTGATGATAAAAAATTAGCATTACAAGTAGGGGCTTTTAATTATAGTCAAGAAGACTATGGAACGTATTTTGTTTACAGTTTGCCAATGGGTGAAGTGACTTCTGAAACATTACTAAAAGAAATTGATGAAGAAATTACCAATCTTCAAACAGAGTTGATTTCTGAAAACGACTACCAAAAATTACAAAATAAGTTTGAAAATAATTATGTAAGTAGCAATGCAAGCGTAGAAGGAATTGCTGAAAATTTAGCAACATACTATCTATTATATGGAGATATTAATTTAATTAATACTGAAATTGATATTTACAGATCTATTACAAGAGAGGAAATTAGAGATGTGGCAAAGAAATTTTTAAATTCTAACCAACGCTTGATTTTAAATTATGAACCAGCAAAAGAAAAAGCTCAAAAATAATTTACGAAACATGAAAAAGTTTATATACATAGCAGCCAGTTTATTTTTAACAATGACGATGCAAGCACAAGATAGACCGCAACCTAAACAAGGTCCGGCACCCACAATTAATATCAAAAAACCAGTTTCCTTTACATTGAAAAATGGTTTAAAAGTATTGGTGGTTGAAAACAATAAGTTACCTAGAGTATCTTACAGTTTAACATTAGACAATGCGCCATATGCGGAAGGTGCAAAAAAAGGAGTAGCAGATTTAGTTTCGGCTATGATTGGTAATGTAACTGAAACAATGTCTAAGGAACAGTTCAACGAAGAAATTGATTTTCTTGGAGCTAATTTCGATTTCTATGCTTCAGGAGCTTCGGCAAGTGGTTTGTCTAGATATTCTTCTAGAATTTTAGAATTGTTAGCAGATGGTTCTTTAAATCCTGTTTTTACTCAAGAAGATTTTGATAAAGAAAAAGCAAAATTAATTGAAGGCTTAAAATCAAACGAAAAAAGCGTAACGGCTATCGCAGGAAGAGTAGAAAATGTTCTAGTTTTTGGTAAAGAGCATTATAATGGTGAATTTACATCTGAAGAAACGCTAAAGAATGTAACCTTACAAGATGTAATTAATAATTACAATACCTATTTTGTCCCTGCTAATGCTTATTTAGTAGTAGTAGGTGATGTTAAGGTTAAAGAGGTAAAAAAGAAAATCGAAAAACTATTTGGAGGAGATAATTGGAAAGCGGCTACAGCACCATCATTAACTTATACTAATCCTAAAGACGTACAATATTCGCAAATTAATTTTGTAGATATGCCTAATGCTGTTCAGTCTGAAATTTCTTTAATTAATCTTTCATCAATCAGAATGACTGACAAAGAATATTTCGCATCATTAATAGCTAACCAAATTTTAGGTGGCGGTGGTGAAGGGAGATTGTTTTTGAACCTGAGAGAAAAACATGGTTGGACTTATGGTGCTTATTCTTCAATTTATTCAGGAAAATACATCGGTAAATTTAAATCTAGTGCTTCTGTAAGAAATGCGGTAACGGATAGTGCAGTAGTGGAATTTTTCAATGAATTGAAAAGAATGCGTACCGATTTGGTTTCTGATGAAGAATTGAGCAATGCAAAGGCAAAATACATTGGAAATTTTGTAATGCAAATTGAAAAACCAGCTACAATTGCACGTTATGCTTTAAATATTCAAACGCAAAGTTTACCTGATGATTTTTATGAAAATTATGTAAAAAATATTAATGCAGTTACAGCAGAAGACGTGAAAAATGCCGCTAATAAATATTTCTTAGCAGATAATACACGTGTGGTAATTGTAGGTAAAGCGGCAGATGTATTGCCTAATTTGGAAGCTACTGCAAAAAAACAAAGTTGGCCTATAGCTTATTTTGATAAATATGGCGTTAAAACAGATAAGCCTGTTGTTAAAAAAGATGTTCCTGCTGGAGTTACAGCACAAACGGTTGTGAAAAAATATATTGATGCCATTGGTGGTGAAAAAAAGCTGAAAGAAGTAAAAACCTTAATGACAATTTCTAAAGGTTCTATACAGGGACAAAATTTAGAAATGACTACAAAGTCTTCAAATAAAGGTTATTTTGTTGCCGAAATGGGAATGGGAGGTATGACTCTTAGCAAACAAGTTGTTGGTGAAAAAGTTGCCTATCAAACAGCTCAAGGGCAAAAGAAAAATATTGAAGGCGATGATTTAGCTGAAATGAAATCGCAAGCAATGCCGTTTCAAGAGCTAGCCATGCTTACTGATAAGAACTTAAAATTAGAAGGGATTGAAGCAGTAAATGGTAAGGATTGTTATGTAATTTTGTATGATAAGTCTAAATTTTTCTATGATGTCACATCAGGTTTAAGAATGGCTACTTCAAAAGAAAGAGAACAACGAGGTCAAAAAATGACACAAACTACATCATATGAAGATTATAAAGAAGTTAAAGGAATAAAGTTCCCTTATAAAACAATCTTAAACGTTGGAATTGAAATTGAGTTCACTACTCAAGATGTAAAAATCAATGAAGGCGTAACAGATAAAGATTTTGAATAATTTGTAATTCAAATAATTGAAAAAAAGGAGCTTTTATAAAGCTCCTTTTTTATTTTTTATTAGTTATATATACACCTATTAAAATAATTAGCGTACCAAAGAGTTGTATAGTTGTTACCCCTTCGTGGTCTAATACACTCCAAAAAGTAGCCACCACAGGAATAAGATAGGTTACATTTGATGCAAAAATAGGTGAGGATAATTGAATGAGTTTGTAGAAATAAATATTAGCCAAACCAGTTCCAACTATGCCTAGAATAGCGACATAAAATAAGGGATGAAAAGAGGTTCCAAATAAAGTAGGAAAATCACTTGGTGTAGTTTGTGTAACGTTCCAAGAAAAATCGGTAAAATATAATATACAAAGGGCAGGCACTAATAAAAAAGCAAAATTTCCAACAGTTATAGTGAAAGGCGTAACATCCGAAAGGTGTTTTTTTACTAGATTGATGTTGCTTGCATAGCACCAAGTGGCAATAAGTACTAAAATTGTGTACCAATAATTTTTAGAAGGGTTTCCAGAAGCTCCTGCATATACAAGTATGATACACCCAATAATTCCTAATAATATACCAAAAACATGACGCTTTGTAAAAGTAAGCCCAAAAAACACACTTCCAATGAGTAAGGTGTTAAGAGGAGTAAATGAATTTAGTGTAGAACTAATAGAACTACTAATTTGCGTTTGAGCTAATGCGAACAAGAATATAGGTAGAAAATTGCCCAATAATCCTGCAAATAAAATAGGGACTACGTTAGCTTTTGTTATGTTTTTTAATTCTTTCCATCCAATACTTAATAAAAAGATAGAAGTAAAAATTATTCTAAATGCACCTAATTGATAAGGAGTTAAACCACCGTCTAGGCCTCTTTTCATAAGTATAAAAGAACTTCCCCATACTAAAGCTAGTATGGTAAGTATAATCCATTTTATGTTTTTTGTTTCCATAGGCAAAAAAAAGACTGCCATTAAAAATGACAGTCTAAAGATATACTATTTTATAAGATATTATGCTAATGCAACTCTTTTAAATCCAGTAACAGTTAATGCACCGTCAATAGATTTAACATAAGCAGCCACACTCATAGAGCTATCTTTGATGTAATCTTGGTTTACTAAAGTGTTATCTTTAAAGAAACGTCCAATTTTTCCTTTAGCAATATTGTCTAACATTGCTTCTGGTTTACCTTCAGCTCTTAATTGATCTTTAGCGATTTCAATTTCTTTTTCAATGATTGAAGCATCTACGCCGTTTTCGTCTAAGGCAATAGGAGCCATTGCAGCAGCTTGCATAGCCACGTTTCTTGCAGCTTCATCTCCACCAGCAACTTTAGCAGAAAGCGCTACTAAAGTAGCAATTCTGTTTCCAGCATGAATGTATGAATTAATGAAAGCACCTTCTAATCTTTCGAAAGCACCAATTTCGATTTTCTCACCAATAACTCCAGTTTGCTCCATTAATTTTTCATTAACAGTGATTCCACCAAAGTCAGAAGCTAAGAAAGCATCTTTATCAGCATAGTTTAAAGCTTGTTGTGCTAAATCAGTTGCTAGTTTAATAAACCCTTCATTTTTACCAACAAAATCAGTTTCGCAGTTTAATGAAACAACAACACCTACAGTGCTGTCAGCATTTACAGCAGCAATAACTGCACCTTCAGAAGATTCTCTGTCAGAACGGTTAGCAGCTACTTTTTGACCTTTTTTTCTTAAAATTTCGATAGCTTTATCAAAATCTCCTTCAGCCTCAACAAGTGCTTTTTTACAATCCATCATACCAGCACCGGTGATGGTTCTTAATTTATTTACGTCAGCAGCAGTGATTGACATTTTATTTATTTTTATAAGTTAATAATTGTATTGTGTTTTGTAAAAAAATAAGTCCCAATACGTAAATCCCAAATCCCAAATAATGTACTAATATGTTGATAGTTAGTGCTTGGAATTTGGAATTTATTTTTTGGAACTTTTATGTTTTTTATTCTTCACTAGCAGCTGCTTCAGCTTGTACAGCTGGAGCTTCTACTGGTTGCTCATCTTTTTCAGCTTTTCTATCAGATAAACCTTCAACAATTGAAGCAGTTACTAAAGATAAAACTTTGTCGATTGATTTTGAAGCATCGTCATTAGCTGGGATAACAAATTCTACTTGACGTGGGTCAGAGTTTGTATCAACCATAGCGAAAACTGGAATGTTTAATTTCTTTGCTTCTTTAATCGCAATGTGTTCTGCTTTAATATCTACTACAAATAGCGCAGCTGGTAATCTTGTCATATCAGCAATTGAACCTAAGTTTTTTTCTAACTTAGCTCTTAAACGCTCAATTTGTAATTTCTCTTTTTTAGATAACGTGTTGAAAGTACCGTCTTTTTTCATTCTATCAATCGAAGACATTTTTTTAATTGCTTTTCTGATAGTAACGAAGTTTGTTAACATACCACCTGGCCATCTTTCAGTGATGTAAGGCATGTTGCAAGCGGCAGCTTTTTCAGCCACGATGTCTTTAGCTTGTTTTTTTGTAGCAACGAATAATACTTTTCTACCTGAAGCAGCGATTTTCTTTAAAGCTTCGTTAGCCTCTTCGATTTTTGCTGCAGTTTTATATAGATTGATAATGTGAATTCCATTACGCTCCATATAAATGTAAGGAGCCATGTTTGGATCCCATTTACGAGTCATGTGTCCAAAATGAACACCTGCTTCTAATAATTCTTTTACTTCTACTTTGTTTGCCATTTTTGTAATAGTTTACGTTCTGTTGACTTAGCAATGATTAAGTAGCGAATGTTTCGGTCTTAACCATTTAGATGCTAAACTAACCTCCTTTTGCAGAGATAATAACAACAATTTTAATAAATAATAAATATTAACGTTTAGAGAATTGGAATCTCTTACGAGCTTTCTTCTGACCGAATTTTTTACGCTCTACCATTCTTGGATCTCTTGTAAGTAATCCTTCTGGTTTTAAGATACTTCTGTTTTCAGCCTCTACTTCGCACATTGCTCTTGCAATAGCCATTCTCACAGCTTCTGCTTGACCAGTTGCACCACCACCATATACATTGATTTTAACATCGAAATTAGATTCGTTGTTTGTCATTGTTAACGGTTGCATTACTTTATACTGTAATGTTGCAGTAGGGAAGTAAGTTGCAAATTCTCTTTTGTTAACTGTAATGTTTCCAGATCCTTCTGTAACATAAACACGTGCTACGGCACATTTTCTTCTACCGATTTTGTGAATAACTCCCATTACTTAAGATCGTTTAGGTTAACGGTTTTAGGTGTTTGAGCTGTGTGTTTGTGCTCTGTACCTACATATACATTTAAATTACGGAATAATTGAGCGCCTAATTTGTTTTTAGGCAACATTCCTTTTACAGCTTTTTCTACTAAAATAGCAGGATTTTTTTGCTGTTGAACTCTAGCTGTTAAAGTTCTTTGTCCTCCTGGATAACCTGTGTGTCTGATGTACGTTTTGTCATCTAACTTGTTACCAGTTAGGTTGATTTTCTCTGCGTTGATAACGATTACATTATCTCCACAGTCAACATGTGGCGTATAACTTGGTTTGTATTTACCTCTAAGTAACATAGCTACTTTTGAAGCAAAACGACCTAAGTTATGACCTTCAGCATCTACTACAATCCACTGCTTGTCTGCAGTAGCTTTGTTAGCTGAAATTGTCTTGTAGCTTAATGTGTTCACTTTGCTAATAATTTTAATTAAACATTCCATTCCCAATTAAGGGAGTGCAAAAGTACAATTATTTATCAATATTACAAATACTATTTAAAATTCTTTTTCCTTGATTGTTAAAGGTTTACTATTTTTTTATATTTTTGAACTCTTAATTAATGAATATGAAGTCAAAAGCTACTTTAAAAGAATTAGCCATAGCATTAGGTGTTTCAACCTCAACAGTTTCTAAAGCATTGAGTGACAGTCCTGAGATTAGTGAACAAACAAAACGTAAAATAAAAGAGTTTGCCCAATTAAAAAATTATAAGCCTAATAGTATTGCTAAAAATTTAAAAAATCAGCGCGCTTACACAATTGGCGTCATTTTGCCTAATATTCTAAATCCTTTTTTTGCTAAAGTATTTTCAGGTATTGAACAGTATGCCAATGAAAAAGGATATAATTTAATTACTTGTACGTCTAATGAATCTTTGCAAAAAGAAAAGCAAATGCTAGAAATGTTAGACAATGGTGCTATTGATGGCTTTATATTAGCATTGGCACAAGAAACGCAAAAAGAAAACAATATTAATCATTTAAAGGATGTGCTAAGAGGAGGCACGCCTATAGTTCTTTTTGACCGTATCTCAAACGAATTAAAATGTGATAAAGTTATCGTTGACGATTATGATTCGGCTTTAAATGCTACTCATTATCTTCTTGAAACAGGAGCAAAAAAAATAGCTTTATGTTCTACAATACATAACTTGAGCGTAGGCAAATTAAGAGAAAAAGGTTATGAGGATGCATTAATGAATAAAGGATTTGTTTTAGATACTCATTTAATGTTGCTTACCGAGAATGAATCTGATTTTGATGCGTCTCTTGAAAATGTATTGCAAGAAAAACCAGATGCCATTTTTGCTCTTGACGAACATGCCTCTGTGGCAGCAATGAAGGCTGTACTTAAAAGAGGATGGCAAGTGCCAAATGATGTCGCGCTTATTGGTTTTGCAGATGGTTTGTGGTCAAGGAGATTAACCCCAAGCTTATCAACTGTGAGTCAACATGCACCTGAAATAGGTCAAAAAGCCGCAGCCCTTCTTATTAAAAGAATTGAAGAAGAATTTGATCCTGAAACACAACGTATTTATGTTACGGAAGTAATTAAAACGGAATTGCGTAAGCGAGATTCTGTGAAAAAATTATAAGTCCCAACTATTAAGTTGTTGTACTGCATGGTAAGCGGTTAAGTCAAAATGCACCGGCACTATTGAAATATAACCATTCGCCAGCGCCCATTCGTCTGTATCTTCTCCCTTGTCATGATTAACAAATTTGCCCGTAAGCCAGTAATATTCTTTACCCATAGGATTAGTGCGCTTATCAAATTCTTCTTCCCAAATTGCTTTCGCTTGACGGCAAATTTTTATTCCTTTAATATTTTCTGTGTTTGGAAAGTTAACATTTAATACTACACCTTCAGGTAAACCGTTTTTTAATACTTCGGATGTAATTTTTTTGACATATTTTTTTAAGGGTTCAAAATTAGCTTCCCAACTGTAATTGCAAAAAGAAAATCCAATAGAAGGAATCCCTTCAATACCTGCTTCTACTGCGGCACTCATAGTACCCGAATAAATAACATTTATAGAAGAGTTAGAACCATGATTAATTCCAGACACACAAATGCTTGGCTTTTTTTTCATAATTTCATGTACAGCCATTTTTACACAATCAACAGGCGTTCCCGAACAGGTATAAGCATTTGGAGTGTTTAAAAAACCTGTAAGGTGTTCTACGTGTAATGTGTTATTTATTGTAATGGCATGCCCCATTCCGCTTTGGGGGCTATCAGGTGCTACAATAGTAATTTCTCCCAATTCTTTCATTACTTCAGCAAGTGCTTTTAAGCCTGGTGCTGCTATTCCATCATCATTTGTAATTAAGATTGTATTTGCTTTCATAGGGTAGGTGTTAAATTAGTTGCTAAAATATTATTTTTTATTCATTATTAACTTCAAAAATAATAAATTTGTTTTGTTGTAACTTTTTGGAACAATAATTGACTAATTTAGTACGATATTATAAAAATATTAATGGAAAAGTTTATTGAATTTATGAAAAGAAATTATAAAAGTTTAGTAGTAGTTGCTGTATTATCTGCACTATTGTGGGGTTTTATCCCATTCAAAAAACAGGTTGATGGTGATAAAGACAAAATGTTGATGGAATTATTGACATTTGTATTAGATAAAGGACACTATGCGCCTATTAAACTAGATGATGATTTTTCTAAAAAAGCATATGCATCTTATATTGAGTCTTTAGACCCAACAAAGCGTTTCTTTTTACAAGCTGATATTGAGGAATTTCAAGCCTATGAAACTTCAATCGATGATATGTTAGAAGAAAAGGATTTAACTTTTTTCAATTTAACCTATTCTCGTTTGCTAAAAGGAATGGATGAATCTAAAAAATTGTATGCTGCTATTCTTTCTAAACCTTTTAATTTTAATGAAAACGAAACGCTTGACGTAAATTATGAAAAAATTCCTTTTGCAGCTTCGCCAGCTGAATTAGAAGTAAGATGGAAAAAACAACTGAAGTATGCTGTATTGTCTACTATTACAGATAAAGAAGATTTAGAAAAAGAAAAGAAAGAAAAAGAGAATACATATCTACCAAAATCTTTTGAAACATTAGAATCAGAAGCAAGAAAAACGACAAAAGAAAATTTAGATAATAATTTTAGTTTTATTGCAGAATTAACAAGGGAAGATTGGTTTTCAGTGTTTTTAAATGCTATAGTTACTCAGTTTGATCCTCATACCTATTATTTTTCTCCAGAAGATAAAGATAAATTTGATGTGAGTATGAGTGGTAAATATGAAGGTATTGGAGCGCGTCTATCAAAGAAAAATGATGCTGTGGAAGTAGTTGAATTAATTAGTGGCGGACCAGCATGGCGTGGTAAACAATTAGAGCAAGGTGATGTAATAATAAAAGTTGGTCAAGGAAATGAGGAGCCAGTAGAAATTTCTGGTTTGCGTTTAGATGATGTGATTAAAAAAATAAAAGGCCCAAAAGGAACAGTTGTAAAACTTACTGTTAAAAAAGTTGATGGTGGCATCAAAGTAGTTACTATTACACGTGATGAAGTAGAAACAGAAGAAACATTTGCTAAATCTGCAGTAGTAGAGAAGGATGGTAAAAAATTTGGAATTATTTATTTGCCAAAATTTTATATTTCTTTTGAAAATAAGCAAAATAGAGATGCTTTCAAAGATGTAGCCATAGAAGTAGAACGACTAAAAGAGGCTAATGTTCAAGGAATTGTTTTAGATTTGAGAGATAATGGAGGAGGTTCGCTAGAAACTGTAGTGAAAATGACAGGCCTTTTTATTGAAAAAGGGCCTGTTGTTCAAGTAAAAGGAGCGGGTAGAAGACCGGATATTTTACCAGATATTGATCCTAGAATTCAATGGTCTGGACCACTTGTTGTTATGGTAAACAATTATTCAGCATCAGCATCGGAAATTTTTGCAGCGGCTATTCAAGACTATAAAAGAGGAATAGTAATAGGAAGTAAGCAAACATATGGTAAAGGTACGGTTCAAAATGTATTTGAATTGAATCAATTTGTTCGTGGGAATCAGTTTGGTGATTTGGGAGCTTTAAAAACAACTACCCAAAAATTCTACAGAATTAATGGTGGATCAACTCAATTAGAGGGTGTAAAAAGCGATATTGTTTTACCGGATCGATTCAGTTATATGGAAACAGGTGAAAAAGATGAAAAAAGCGCTATGCCCTGGGATAAAATTGAGCCAGCTAGCTATGAATTGGTTTCAGCAGGATTTGCGCCTCAAATCGAAAGAAGTAAAAAAAGAATTTTGGCAAACGTTCAATTTAAGCTTATAGAAGAAAATGCAAAATGGATAAATGATAGAAAAGAAGATTATGTTGTCCATTTAAATTATAATGATTTCAAAAAGGAGTTTGCCGATATAGAACAACAAACTAAAAAATTTAAAGCCTTACAGAATTATAAAAATAATTTAACCTTTGCTTCATTACCTTATGAACAAGAACTTTTTAAAGCAGATGATTTGCTTAAACAAAAAAGAGAAAGATGGCATGAAGAACTAGCCAAAGACGTTTATGTTGAAGAAGCACTGCACGTAGCAAGTGATTTAACAATAAAGGATGTTAAAGCTTTGGTTAAAACCTCTAAAAAGAAAAAAACAAAACAAATAGCTTCATCTAACTAGATTGTTATTTTAAAATGTTTTTATTGATTTTTTATTATATATTAATATTCTTCAAATGTTTGATTTGTATTAAGCAAAGCACTGCGAACATTTATTGCTTTATTATTTTCGTCAACAATAAAAGCTACAAATTCTAAATTAGCTAAATTTGAAATTGCAGTTGGTGTCCAAGAAAATGTTTTAGTAAATACCATACCTAATCCAGTTTGACTTGTAGCGATAGGTTCACCTAGCAAAGGGGTTAAACAAGCTTTCAATACATGGTCATGTTCAAAATTAATTAAAGGATTTTGAGCATTAAAAAAATTAGTATAATTAACTTGATTATATATTAAATTGTTTTCTAAGGCATAAACAACTAATCTTAAATTTGAAAAATTTTGACTAAATTTCGTTTTAACTTCTAATTGAATTTGATTATTTGTTACAGATGAATTAATTGCAAGCCCTAATTTAGGATTTACACCTTGAGTTAAAGCAATAACTTGCGGAATATTATTTTGTTCTAATGGAAGCCATCTAGTCATTCTATTTAACATAGCTTTTGGATAGCCCGAGATATTAATGATATTCTCTAGTTCAGAAGTATCAAAATTATAAGGATCGTAATTAGCATCAGCAGGGTTTGAACTTGAGCGATGTATACCTACAATAACCGCTTTGTCAGTTTGCTGTTTCACAAGTTCCGTTGCATAATTTACTCTTGGACAATTTCCACACCAAGTGCCTGTATAATCCTCTATTAAAACTCTTTTTGCAAAAAAAAGTTGAGAGCCATCATGATATGTTATTAATACAGGATCTGATTGAACGCCTTGGTATGTAGCTTGAAATATGAATATGCCTGTAACATTAGATTGAAAATTAGAACCATTAATTATAGTACTATTAACCTTCACGGTTGACTCATTTGTTATATCTAATCCATTATTAGTTTTAACGATAAATGAAACAGGTTGTCCAACTATTTGAGTAGATTGACTAACTTGTATACTTATTGATTCAATTGAATCTATTATTTTATAATCTTCTGAACAGCCAAAAGCAAATAAAATAACATAAAAAAAGAAATATTTCCAATTTTTCATATGTGTAGGTTGAGTTAATTTCGATAATTTTAGTTATCATTTATTCAGTTTAATACTCACTTGCTGTATCGGGATTATATTATTTAAGTTAAATTTCAAGAAAAATTTAACTTAAATAATATAGTGCAAATTTTACTGTTTCAGACATTTAAATGAATAAATATGTTGATTACCATACACAATTTTACCAATATAAATTCCATTTGACCAAGTATCAGTATTTATTGAGTTAATTCCACTTTCAATATCTCGTTCACTAATCAATTTACCATTACAATCATAAATAATAATATGGCCTTTTGTAAGAGCATCAATTTCTAAATTTGATTTAAATATTGAGCTAATAGTAAATGGATTCATAGAGTTAAAATTTTCAATACTCATAGCTGATGGATTGTATCTATAAGTAATAGTAAATGATTGTCCAGTTGGAAATCCATTTACTAACGAATAAACATTAAAAACATAATCTACAGGATTTCCGTTAGTGCTGCCAATATTATTTACAAAATAATCAAAATTACCATTGCTAGCGCCAGGAGCAATGGTATTTACATAATCTGGATATACAGAATTTATTGCTATATTGTCATGACATAAACCCCCAAAACATAATTGAAAACCTGTTCCTGTTCCATTAGTTATACTTACTACTTTAATTCTAATATCTAAATTTGTTGTTCCAATATTATTCACTTTGAATTTAAGTTTTGCACTTTCAGTATTGAAAGTATTGAAAGTTAAAACACTATTATTAGCAATTGAATTTCCATTTAAGTCAGTAAATGTAAATTGACACCATGAAGTTGCTGAATAAAAAAATAGTACAAAAGCAATATATTTTAATTTCATAAGTTAAAATTTTGATATTTTTCTTATTTGTTTTGTGTTCTCTCCAATTATTTCCATTATATACATCCCTGATTCAAAATTAGATAATTCAACTTGATTTGGACCAATCAAACCTTCACTAGTTAATACATTTTTTCCAGAAATATCATAAATATTAATAGAAGCATTTTCTGTTAAATTAAAATTAATTAATCCATTTGTAGGATTAGGATAAACATTTATAGAAGATAAATCATAAGCGGGAGAAGATAAAAAAGATGAAGTATATTGACTTTGATAAACTTCTTTAGTTGTATTGTTTTGAATAAAAACAACTACATCTAAATCACTGGCTTCTTCTACATTTGTACCTGACATTGAAGTAGTAATTGTATTTGTAATTGATTGTCCTGCAATAAAATTATGTATTGTTCCACTTGCGTCAGGAATCATTTTCATAGTTACATTTTTAAATGATGTTTCGCCATTCGTACCCGTATTACTTGTTGTTATTTTTTCAATAACTACTGCTCTTACCGTATAATTTCCTGATATATATGGCATTATTGTGTATGTTACAGATGCGCTTGTTGGATGATTAATAGTGCTTGTAGCTGTTAAACCAAAGAAAGCAGGCTTGTTTAATTCACTTGTTAACTCCGTTTGGATACCTGAAGTTGATGTTGTTGCCCCTCTACCATTAATAAATAATGTTGGAGCTCCATTTACGCCATAAAAGCCTACACGATTTCCAACTTCAGCTGTATAATATGGATCTCCACTTCCTGGCCAGTTTACCTGATAATTAATCAAACAAAAGTTTGAATTATTATTGGAGAAAAAATTATTAAACACATTAGAATTAAAGGAGGCACAAGGGCCACATGTAGAGCTGGTAAATTTTTCATATAATGGTTTGTAAGTAGTAGAACCTGTTGCAACTATTACTGTTTTTAAAATTTCGTTATTAGTAACGTTTGAATCATTTGCTCCATTTGGTTGAGAAACCCAGACTTTTAAATTATAAGAACCAGGTGAAGCATTCCATGAAATATTATGTGAATACGTATAAGTTTGCCCTGGTGTTAAATTTAAACCTGATAATACTTGAGTTTGAATTGCATCATTGTTAATTTGATAATTAATGTTCATTGAAGTAATATTATTTCCGCCTTCATTTGTAATTATTCCTGAAATTGTTTTATTACCTGCGACAATTATATCATTCAAGTTTTCAGATTGTAAAAAAACATCATTTTGGGTAGTATTCAAAACAACTGAAATATCATCAAGTATAGTAGAATATCCCCAATTATTTACAACAGCAAATTGAATTTTTGTTGTAGATGTAGGGTTAAAAGCAGCTAAATTAACGATTCGTTCGGTAGCATTTTGAACATCAATATCATAAGAAGTTACAATTGCCCAGTTAGCGCCGTTATCAGTTGAAATTCTAATAAATAGGTCATTAATATCACCACTCCATGATCGTTGTATGTGTTTAAATTTTAATAAATACGCACCATTTGAAAGATTTAAAGTAGGCGTAGTTAATAAACCAATATTATCTGCGTAACTATTTACGAAAAAAGTAGCACTTCTTACACCTGAAATAGGACATAAAGCCCCTCCAGAATTTGTTGTACTCTGACAATTTCCGGTCCAAGGAACAGTACCCGATAAATTAGTACTAACCATGGCGCCTGGAAAACCTGCTTCAAAATTTTCTGTAAAAATTTGACTAATTCCTAAAAAAGGAATTACTAAAAAAATGTAAAGTAATTTTTTTCTCATAATATTTTTGGTTTATTTATTTACGAATATACAATTAATATTATTAATTTTTTTAAAAAAGTACAAAAATTTATTTATTTTTACTTACTATTGTCATAATATATTTAAAAATCCTTTTTTTCATATGAAAAACATTCTCTTTGTTGTTGCTTTATTTATAACATTTTTTTGTTGGTCACAAAAACAGATGCCAAATATTTCCATAAATTCAATTGATAATAAGACAGTTAATGTATTAAATGATTTTAATGAAATCGATAAAATATATATATATACATTTTGGGCTACTTGGTGTGCCCCTTGTATAAATGAATTAGAAGCAATAAATGATAATTTAGAAAAGTGGAAAAAAGAAATTGATATTGAAATAATTGCAATCTCAATTGATGATTCAAGGACACAAAAGCGGGTAAAACCCTTATTAAATGGTAAAAACTGGAATTTCACAATCTTATTAGATACAAATCAAGATTTAAAAAGAGCATTAGGAATTGCTAATATTCCATTTACAGCCGTAGTTAAAAATCAAAAAATACTTTATATTTCTAATGGTTATAGTGAAGGTTCAGAGAATGAGATGTTTGCTAAAATAAAACAATCTGAAAACAAGTAGTTAGAAATTTTATTTCAAAATGTTTACTTTCGATTATGAAGACACTTAAAAATTTAGTTTATATTAGTTTTTTTTTAATTAATTTTATTAACGCTCAGGATAAATTTTCATTTAATAATGGAAGGTTTTTTGGGGGATTAGAATCCAACTCGCAATGGTATTTAAATGATAAAACAAGAGGGATTTCACATCCAGAGCAACCATTAAGATCAAACACCTATTTATTAATTAATTATGAAAAAGGAAGATTTTCATCAGGAATTCAAGTAGAAGCTTATGAACAAAATGCTTTACTTAATTATAATTCTAAATTTAATGGAACAAATCTGGGGACATACTATATAAAATATCAAACAAAAAAGGCAGAAGTTGTTGCAGGTTATTTTTACTCCCAAATAGGTAGCGGGATGATTTTTAGAGCATGGGAAGATCGGGCATTGGGAATTAATACAGCAGTTAGAGGAATTTCAATCAAATATAATCCTAATACATGGTCTTCAATTCATGTTTTTTCTGGCAATCAACGTAGTGGATTTGATGTGTCAAAGGGTCTCCTAATTGGTTTTGATTCAGATTTTCAGATAGGTGCGTTTTTAAAATTAAAGGAATGGGATTTAACCTCAGGGTTAAGTTATTTAGGCAGAAAAGACACGTTACCAAATGGAATCAGCGGTAATGAATGGACGCATGCATTTTCGTCTCGAATTAATTTTACTAAGAATAGTTTTTATGCAACTATTGAAGCAAATTTTAAAACAAGTGAACCAGTTTTAAACAGGATTTCAAATAATTTATACCCAGCATTGAATAGAACTGGCCACGCTTTTATGTTAAATACAGGTTTTACTATGTTTGATGGCGTAGGTGTTGATGCAACTCTTCGAAGATCTGAAAACATGTTGTTTTTATCTGAAAGAATTCCAGATGTTTATTCAAACAATACAAGTTTAAATTTTAATGATAAAGTAATTAATTTTACACCTGCCTTAACAAAACAACATCATTCTTTATTGGCAAATATTTATGTTTATCAATCTCAAGTAGGAATAGATTTTAAAGATCCAAGAATACTAAAAGCCGGAGAAACAGGTGGCCAAATTGATATTTATTACGATATCCCTAAAAATACAATTTTAGGGGGTAAAAATGGGTTAAAAGTATCTTTTAATTCATCTGCATGGTATAATTTACCCGGTTCATATCGTTTAATTCCTGCACAATATGAAACTTCTTTTTTAGGCGTTGGGAAAAAATATTTTTCAGATACAAATATTGAATTAAGAAAGAAGTTATCATCAGCATGGAGGACTAATATTAATTATATAAGTCAATATTATAACAAACCATGGATAGAAGATGGTGCAGATGAAGTAAAAACAACAATATTAGCTTGGGAAGTTGTACATTCTTTTTCAGGCTCTAAATCTATTAGGGTAGAAGCCGAACATTTGTGGGCAAGAACTGATTTTAAAAACTGGGCAGGATGTACTATTGAATATAATATAAATCGAAATTGGTCATTTTATATTTGGGATGTATATAACTACGGAAACTATAATGCAATTAAGCAAGTACATTATTACAATATTGGTGCAACTTATCGTAAAAACGCCTTAAGAGTAATGCTAAATTATGGACGTCAAAGGGGCGGTTTGGTTTGTGTTGGAGGAGTTTGTAGATTTGTACCAGAGAGTACAGGCACATCAGTTAGCCTAAATTATTCTTTTTAAAGTATGCATAAAATCCCATTTATACTAATTCACCGTTTATTTTTCCATTCAAAAAGGCAATTTTCTGATTTGATTCAATATTTAATTCTCTATCATTTGGCTTTAAATTATTTAGTGTACAAATTCCTGAATCATTACAACCTTACGCAAACGAAAATACAGAAAAAATATTACTATACAGCTAATACTTAAATTGAAAAATCACTTGATACTCATTTGAAAACTAAATTTATTTATTCAATATGTAAAATATACATTAAGATATAGAATTTATACTACCATTCATTTACTTTATTGGCATCAAGCTTTATAAAAATAAAAAGCATAATTGTGAATGCCCATAATGAGGAACCTCCATACGAGAAAAAGGGAAGAGGAACACCTACTGTAGGAAATAGTCTAATCAACATGGCTATATTCACAAAAAAATGGGTAAATAAGTACGTAGCCACACAATATCCATAAATTCTACTAAATTTGGTTTTTTGTCGTTCTGCTAAATATAAAATACGAAGAAATAAACCAACAAATAAGCTAATAACAATTACATTCCCAAAAAAGCCCCATTCTTCACCAACTGTTGTAAAAATATAATCAGTATGTTGTTCAGGTACAAAACCACCTTTAGTTTGCGTACCTTCTAAGTAACCTTTGCCAAAAAAACCGCCCGATCCAATTGCAATCATAGATTGGTTGAGGTTATATCCTTCCTTTTTCATGTTCACTTCTTTGCCTAAAAGTACATTGATACGATCTTTTTGATGTGGTTCCAAAACATTATCAAACATATAACTTACAGAAAAAGCAAAAATAGATATACCTATAAAAATAAGTAGGTAAACAACTGGATTACGGGTAATTTTTCTGTTCAATCCATAATGAATAATCATGAATAACAAAATAAAGCCAATAAGAAAAGCAGGTTTTATCAGTAATGCTAAAATAAAAGTTATAATGGCTATTGCTCCCGTCCATAAATACCATGAAGGTAGCCCTTCTCTGTATAAAACAAAAATTAAAGATAAAAATATCATGGCGCTCCCAGCGTCGGGTTGTAAAAGAATTAAAAATACGGGAAAGCCTATAATTGCAAAAGCAATATATTGAAATTTTGTTTTGCTTAAATTTACTTGTGCATCACTTAAGTATTTTGCTAGTAAGAGTGCTACCGATGTTTTAACAAATTCTGAAGGCTGAAAACCAAATCCTCCAAATTGATACCAATTGGTTTGTCCTTTTTTAGTCACACCAAAAACAAATAGCCCCATGAGCAATGCAATTCCTAATCCATAAAATACTAATGAAAACCGTTCAAATAATTTCGAATCAATAAAAAGTATGGTAAAAATGATGGGTATGGCAATTAATATAAATAGCATTTGTCTGCCATAATGTTGGTTAAAATCAAAGGTGTATTCTTGATCAATTGGAACGGTAACAGAATAAATAGTCATCCAGCCAAAAATAACTAGTATACCATAAATAAGCAGGGTAACCCAATCTATTGAATTGCTTAAACTTTGATTTTTCATGAACTACTTGTTTTTCTTTACAGAATCTTTTGGTTTTGTCAAATTTAATCGAAGCGAATCTTGCTTTGAATACGTTAATAGGGGTAAAAATGAATCACCTTTTTTTGGATAGAGTTTAGCATATTCGCCATTCAAATTTCCTTCTAGCATTCTTTTTTCTAAATCAGTTCGCGTAATTTTTTTATTGATATATTTTTCAATCATTAGGGTTGCAATAGGTCCCGCCCATCGATTTCCCCAATATCCGTTTTCTACGAATACAGCAATTGCAATTTTTGGATTATGTCGGGGCGCAAAAGCAACAAAAATAGAATGGTCTTGTAATTTTACTCGTTTTCCATTTAGTTTGGTAAAATTTTCAGCAGTACCTGTTTTTCCACAAATTTCAAGTCCTTCAACACCCAAGCCAGCAGCTGTTCCCATATTATACACGTCGAATAATCCGTTTATTACAGGCTCAAAATGTCTGCTATTTACTGTTGAATAATGGCGAGTGGTGTATTTAGAATCAATTTGGTGGCCTTTGATTTTTTTAATTACATGAGGAGTGTAATAATAGCCTTTATTTGCTACGATAGCCATCATGTTAGCCAATTGAATGGGTGTCATTAATACTTCACCTTGGCCAATAGAATTAGAAATAATAGTAGAAGAGCGCCATCCTCCATTTGGATAATACCGGTCATAAAATTTAGAACTTGGAATATGTCCTTTCCTGCCAGGAGGTAAGTCATAACCTAAAAACTGTCCTAAGCCAAAGCTTTTCATGTGCTTGTACCACTGATTAACACCGTCCTTGGGTTTGCGGTATTTTTCAATAGTTCTTTTGTAAACATTTGCAAAATAAGCGTTACATGACTTATAAATTCCATTATGTAGTTTTATTACACCCCCAGGACAGTGACACTTCATAAAAGCCCCTCTACCATATGAAAAACCATGGTGACACATAAATGAAGTTTCTGGTGTAACTACATTTTCTTGTAGTCCCACTAATCCGGTTAATATTTTAAATGGTGAGCCTGGTGGGTATTCTGCTAATAGACCTCTGTCAAACAAAGGTTTAGCTATGGAATCATTGTATAATTTAGTATAATTTTTTGACCGCTGTCTTCCTACTAATACTGCGGGGTCATAAGAAGGAGCGGTTACTAGTGCTAGTATTTCCCCAGTTTTTGGTTCTATTGCAACAATACCTCCTCGTTTGTTTACCATTAATTCTTCGCCATATTGTTGTAAGGCGCCGTCAATAGATAACGTGATGTCACTTCCTTGTTGTGAAATAGTGTCAAATTTACCTTCCTTATACGAACCTATTTCTTTATTGTGTTTATCTTTTAGGATGTATTTTACGCCTTTTCGACCTCTTAAAATTTCTTCATAGGCTTCTTCTACGCCTTGACGTCCAATTAAATCACCACTTTTATAATAAGGGTTTTTGTCAATAATTTTGTCGTTTACTTGTGTAATAAATCCAAAGACGTTAGCACCAAATGTTCCTTGATATTCACGTAAGGAACGTTTTTGAATATAAAATCCGTTATACTTTCTAATTTTTTCTTGGAAAGCGGCAAATTCCATTTTATTCAATTGTGCCAAAAATAAAGAAGGTAATCGGGGGCTATAGATTTTTGCTCTCTCAATCTTTTCTATAAATTCTTTCTTAGTAATATCAAGTATAGAACAGAACTCAAGCGTATCTATACGCTTGATTTCATTAGGAACAACCATGATATCATAAGAAGGTTGATTGGCTACTAATAATTTTCCATAACGATCGTAGATATAGCCTCTTTCTGGAAAATCATATTTTATTTTAATGGCATTATTTTCAGATTTTATTTTTAGTGTGTCATCAATAACCTGTAAATAAAAAAGACGTAAAATGAGTATAACAGAAGCTACAATGATTAAGGTAGGTAAAAACGTTTTTCTCATTTTATTTTTTATTTGACTTAATTAAATAAATGCTAATAATACAAATCAAAAATGTAAATAGGGTACTTACTATAGTGTGTAAAATAATATTGAAAAATAAACTTAATCGGTATAGTTCTAATGTGAATAATATAATATGATGAAAAAGAATAGAAGTCATGATAAATGTAAAACGATCGACGGTTAGTTTATCAGAAATTCTAATGGTTTGATATTCATAACTTAGTCCAAATGCAAATCGTAAAAAAACAGGTCTAAAGTAAGCTAGCATTAAACAAGCTGTAGCATGTACACCGCCACTATCAGAAAAAATATCGACCAAAAGACCTAGTGCAAAACTTGCAGCGATAAAACCAAATTTATTCGAATTAATAGGGTATAAAATAATGAAAAGCACATACAAATACGGATTAATCCATCCGCCAAAATTGATTTGATTTAACACAACTACTTGAAGTGTAATCAAAACAAAAAAACGAATGCTATTTAGTATAAAATTACTATTCATTATTATTTAGTTGTACCTTTTTCAGAAGCAGCTTCTACTATTTCTTTTTCTCTTTTCTTTTTATTCTCAACAATGTACACATAACCAAGATTTGTCATATCGTTAAATAAACGTACATTGATTACAAATTTATTAGTGTTTTTATCAATAAAAATTTTGTCAATTTTGCCAATCGGAATATTTTCTGGAAAAATATAAGATTGTGCGCCTGTAACAATACTATCCCCTTTTTTAAGTGTTGCTAATTTTGGTACATCGATAAGTTGTACATACCCCGCATTTTTTCCATCCCACGTAATTGAACCAAAATGATTAGAATTTTTTATTTTTCCATTCATAGGATTGTTGGTGTGCAAAATGCTAATTACCGTGGCAAAGTTTTTTGTAGTCTGATCTACAATTCCCACAACTCCTCGATCATTGATGACTGCCATGTCACCATGAATACCTTTTAAACTACCACGATCAAGTGTTAAAAAATTTTCTTGTTTATCATAAGAGTTTTTAATCACACGTGCTTGTACTACTGTGAAATCTGAAAGTATATTTGGGACTTCAATTTTTCCATTTAAAACCGTATCCTTTTTATTGAATAGAATTTGTTTTAAGCGCGCATTTTCTTGAGCTAATTCTTCGTTTTTAGCACGTAGTCCAAAATATTCCTTAATGTTGCTAATTTGAGTATAGGTATACCCGGACAAAGAATTAGCCGAATTGATATATTCACTTCTATGATAAGAATGCGATTGTATAGTAAGCACTAATGAAATGCTTAGAAGCAGCAAAAACAGCAATCTATAGCTGTTTTTTATTAAGAAATAAATAATTTGCTGCATTAATTAAAGATTATTTAATTAAAATGTTTCTATACATGTTTAGGTTTTTTAAGGCCATTCCCGTTCCTCTTACTACCGCTCTTAGCGGGTCTTCAGCAATATAAACAGGTAAATCTGTTTTGAGAGAAATACGTCTGTCCAAGCCTCTTAGCATCGAACCACCACCAGCTAAATAAATTCCAGTATTGTAAATATCTGCTGCTAATTCTGGAGGGGTTTGTGATAACGTTTCCATAATTGCATCTTCGATACGTTGAATAGATTTATCAAGTGCTTTTGCAATTTCTCTATAAGACACTTCTACTTGTTTTGGTTTACCAGTAAGTAAGTCACGTCCTTCAACAGACATATCGTCTGGCGGGGTGTCTAAGTCTTCAATAGCGGCTCCAATTTGAATTTTTACTTTTTCAGCTGTTGTTTCACCCACAAACAAGTTGTGTTGTGTTCTCATATAGTAGATAATGTCATCTGTAAATACGTCACCTGCTACTTTTACTGATTTGTCACATACAATACCACCTAAAGCAATAACAGCAATTTCTGAAGTACCACCACCTATATCTACAATCATATTCCCTTTTGGTTGCATAATATCTACCCCGATACCGATAGCAGCAGCCATTGGTTCGTGGATTAGATAAACTTCCTTACCATTTACACGTTCAGCAGATTCTTTTACGGCACGCATTTCCACTTCGGTAATTCCTGAAGGAATACAAATTACCATTCGTAAAGCTGGTGTAAATAATTTTTTCTTTAAAGCAGGAATACTTTTGATAAACATGCTAATCATTTTTTCAGATGCATCAAAATCAGCAATTACACCATCTTTCAAAGGTCTAATTGTCTTAATGTTTTCGTGTGTTTTACCTTGCATCAAATTAGCTTCTTTTCCGAAGGCTATAATTTTACCAGAGATTCTGTCTCGAGCTACTATAGAAGGGCTGTCAACAACAACTTTGTCATTGTGAATGATTAACGTATTTGCGGTTCCAAGGTCAATTGCAATGTCCTCAGTCATGAAATCAAAAAATCCCATATGCTTTATAAATAGGGTTAGTGTATAATTGAATTATTGAACAGACAAAAATAGGAAAATTATTTGGGATATTTTAAAATAAAAATGCATTAAAACAAAAAGTCTTAATGCATTTGTAAAAACAGGTTGTTTTGTTCGTTTATTAATGCTTGAAATGTCTAATTCCTGTGAATACCATTGACATGTTATTTGCATCGCAATAATTGATGCTTAATTCGTCTTTGATAGAACCTCCTGGTTGAATAACTGCTGTGATTCCGGCATTTTTTGCTATTTCTACACAATCTGGAAATGGAAAAAACGCATCGCTTGCCATCACAGCACCTGTTAAATCAAATTCAAATGATTGTGCTTTTTCAATGGCTTGTTTTAATGCGTCAACTCTTGAAGTTTGACCTGTACCTGATGCGCAAAGTTGTTTGTTTTTTGCGAGAACAATTGTGTTTGATTTGGTGTGTTTGCAAATTTTTGAAGCAAATAACAAATCTTCAATCTCTTCTTCGGTAGGACCAACTTTTGTTGCGGTTTTTAAAATTTCTGCCGAATCGGTAACGTTGTCTTTATCTTGAACAAGTAAGCCATTTAAGCAAGTTCTAATTTGTTTTTCTGGTAAGTTAACCTCGTTTAGTATTAAAATTATTCTGTTTTTCTTTTCTTCTAATACTTCTATTGCATCTTCATCATAAGCAGGAGCAATAACAACTTCACAAAATAGCTTGTTAATTTCTTCGGCCGTATCGTAATCAATTTTGCTATTAGCAATTAATACGCCTCCAAAAGCTGAAGTGGGATCGCCTGCTAGGGCTTCTAAATAAGCTTCTTTCATTGTTTGACGTGTTGCAATTCCACACGCATTATTGTGTTTAAGAATGGCAAATGTAGGCGCATCATTTTTAAATTCATTAATAAGATTTACGGCGGCATCCACGTCTAATAAATTATTGTAAGACAGTTCTTTACCGTTAATTTTGGTAAACATAGCTTCAAAGTTTCCAAAGAAAAATCCTTTTTGATGAGGGTTTTCACCATAACGCAAAACTTGACCATTTGATTCACTTACTTTTAAATACGTTGCATCTTCATTGAAATAAGTAAAAATGGCACTGTCATAATTTGAAGAAATATGAAATGCTTTTGTAGCAAGTAAACGTCTTTGTTCTATAGAAGTAGACCCATTGTTTTCAGTATAAAAATTCAAAAATTCAGCATATTCTTGAACAGAAGCCACAATAACTGTGTCTTTGAAATTTTTTGCAGCAGCTCTAATTAGTGAAATACCTCCAATATCTATTTTTTCAATAATTTCGGGTTCACTAGCTTGAGAAGCCACTGTTTTTTCAAAAGGATATAAATCTACAATAACTAAGTCTATTTGAGGAATGTCAAATTCTTGCATTTGTGCTGCATCACCTTCGTGATCTTGTCTGTTTAAAATACCACCGAAAATTTTTGGATGTAACGTTTTCACTCTTCCTCCTAGTATAGATGGGTAGGAGGTAATGTCTTCAACGGCTACAACAGGAATACCTAATTCTTTGATAAAAATTTCTGTTCCACCTGTAGAATAAAGTGTTACGTTGTTTTGATGAAGTGCTTTTACAATTGGTTCTAATCCTGTTTTGTCAAATACAGAGATTAAAGCGGCATTAATTTTTTTTAAATTTGTCATTGTGTTGTTGTTTCAACAGAAAGTTAGTTGTTTCTGCTTTTTTAGTAGTTAGATTTAGATTATTTTGATGCAAAAATACTTATACAATTTTAAACAGTCAAATGTGTAGTGAATAAGTTATAATAAATTTGTAACAACTTTTGAACAATAGCTACTTATAGAGTAAGCCAATTAAATTTATGTTAGTATATATTCGATTACTTAAAGAAAGTTTGAGTTTTGCATTAAATGCTTTACGAAACAATAAATTGCGTACCCTATTATCATTATTAGGTGTCACAATCGGTATCTTTTCAATTATTGCTGTATTAGCGGCAGTAGATTCTATGAAAAAAAATATTGAGAGTAGTATCAGCGGTATGGATAAAAATACAATTTATTTATTTAAGTATTCTTTTGGTCCCACAGATGTAGAACAATGGAAACGAGATCAATTTCCACAAGTTAAATATGAGGAATATCAATATTTAAAAAGAAATCTTACTGGCGTAGATCAAATGTCATTTAATATGTTTACTCGTAATGAGAGTATAAAATATGGAGATAATATTGTAACGTCGATACGTGTAAAACCTTCAACTAATGAATTTTTTAATATAGAACCATTTACAGTAGAAAAAGGACGTTTGTTTAATGAATCAGAGTCTAATTCTGGAGTTCCAGTAATTGTTATTGGAAGTGATGTTGCGGAAGGGTTATTTAAAACAAATGACCCAATTGGCAAGCAAATACGTTTATATGGTCAACGTTTTCAAGTTATAGGAGTATTAAAAAAGCAAGGTCAAGATACTTTTGGGGATAGTAATGATATTGCGGTGTTTTTTCCAGTAAACTTTTTACGAAAAATGTATGGAGATAACAATAAATCGTTTACGCCTGCTATTTTAATAAAACCTGAAAAAGGGATAGATATTGAAGAATTAAAGGCTGAATTAACACAAAAACTTCGTTTATATAGAGGCTTGAAACCAGATGATATTAATAATTTTTTTATTAATGTATTGTCTGGATTTACTGATTTTATTGAAAATATTACAGGACAAATGAATGTTGCGGGATGGGTTTTAAGTGGTTTTTCGTTACTAGTAGGTGGTTTTGGAATTGCAAATATTATGTTTGTTTCTGTAAAAGAACGTACAAATTTAATTGGTATTCAAAAAGCACTAGGTGCAAAAAATAAATTTATACTGTTTCAGTTTTTGTTTGAAGCCGTTATTTTATCTCTATTTGGAGGTATTATAGGCATGTTTTTAGTTTGGATTATAGCAATAGTGCTTACGTATACCGTCGATTTTGATTTTGTTCTAAGTTTTACAAATATATTAATAGGTTCAATACTTGCCATTTTTATTGGGTTAATTGCCGGAATAGTTCCTGCTGTTTCTGCCTCAAGATTAGACCCTGTTGAAGCCATACGTACAGGTATGTAAATCCTAAAAATAAGGCTGTATAAAAATATATATTTTGTCATTTCAATTTATTTCATACAAGAAAATTTTATTTGTTGAAGTTCATATATGGTATCGCCTTTTTATTTATCTGTGTTTATCTCACAATTTTCTTGTTTTCATTCGTGTTCGATGATTTTCAATTGCTTGCGCAAACTTTTTGTTAATGGCGATTTCAGAATCTAAAAATCATTGTAAATCATATAATTACATAAAATGAAACGATCCCGAAGCTTCGGAACCGTTTAACAAGATTATGACTTTTTAAACAGCTTCATTTTTATAAATTATATGTTAAACTGAAAATTAAGAATCGTGGCTGAACAAAGTAACTTAAGAAATTTGTAGATCCCCCAAGGGCATTAAAACTACTTTCATTAATTGTTGTTGTGTTTAATAGGTTAGTTGCTCTTAGTTTATATTCAAATTTACTGTCCTTTTTTCTATAACTAAAAGATGCTGAAAGAAAATCATACTCGGTATCAACCGTTTTTGCCTTGTCTCTATTGTGAAAATAACTGTATTCAGAGACAAATGAAAATGCATCTAAAAAGAAGTATTCTAATGTTACCGATGGATTATCCTCATAAAAGACTTGATTTTGAAAATCATTAATTGCATATTGGTATTTAAAACTTAGATTTGGCAACTGCTTTAGGTTAGTAGAAAAACCTAAGGAATAATTTTGAGTAAATGATTCTGTTGTTTGTAAAAATTCAGATGCATCAGGTTTAATACGTATATTATTATTTTTTGACCATGACAATCTTACGTTTACATCTGCTTTGAAATATCTTAAAAACGAACGCCCATAGCTTCCAAAACCTGATAATGATTCATTTGGAAAATTAGAAGGCATATTTGCAGCTGATGACACCTGATTTACTCCAGTTAGTAATGCGCGGTTTGTAATAGCGTCAACTTGTCTAGTATAGGTTAAATTGGCAAATATATTTTCGAAATTAAACATGCTATATTTAAAGAAACGTAATGAATGTACGTGAGATATTGAATTTTCTAGAAATCGATTTCCACTAAATAAACTTGTATAGTTTGAAAAAACATAACCTTGTGACAATCTATTAATATCTGTAAAGTTGTTAGTCATGGAATAATTATAGGTTAACGATTGTGATTTTTTTATTTGCCATAAGGCATAAAAATCAGGTAAAAATCTATTGAAATTCATTTTATGAGATGACCCTAATTGACTATCTGCAGTATTAAATTGATGTAATGTGAAACCAGGATTAAATGTAAATTTTCCGGTTAAAAATTTATAATGTAACCCTAAAAAGACATCGTTAAATTTATAGGTTACCTGATTATTATTTTCAACTGCTACTAAGTTATTCACCGAACCATTATCTAAAATTTGGAATATTGAGGAGTTAAAATTTTGATACGAATAGGTATTCCCTAATGTAATATTTATGTTGCTTTTTGGGGTTAGCATATAGTAATAGTCAAGTTTTGTATCTGTTTTATTTGTTCGTACAATTCTATTTTGATTTCCGTTATTTCTTGTTTGAGATGTATTATAACCATTTAACTGTTGGAAAATAGAAAATACAGGGATACCTTGTCCGTTAAATCGGGCTAAATTTGCCTGATAAAGCGGATCTTCTTCTTGAAATAAATTTTGCATTTCAAATGCAAAAATATGTTTGTCATTTAAAGTGTAGTAATAATTTAAATTTTGATTAATAGAGATTGGTTTTTGTTTTTTTACGGTAAAAATATCTCCTTGCAAGTTTGAAATTACATTTTGATTTTCAAGTTGGTTTGATGTTTTTAACAACACATCATAATCAAAATGAACTTTTGTAGAAGGGACATAGCTAGAACTCAATTTAAAAAGGCCTAAATCTGTGCTTTGTATAGAATTATCTGTTCTATTTTCAGATACGGTATTTATGGTGTTATTAAATTGGTCTACACGATTGTAAATGTTTTGAGAAAGCAAATTAGTTTTGTTATACGAGTAAATTCCAAAACCACTAATTGTCCATGCTTTTGATGGGTTGTAACTAAAGTTTGCAGCACCAAATTTTGCGTCAATTTCTTTAGCACGGTCATTTCTTAATCCCATAATTCCAAGGTCATTCGTAGTTACATTGAAAGCACTACCACTTTTTCTTGAAATATTTTTAAATCCTCCATTAAATTTAAAATAATCTTGCATGGTTAATGGTAATTCCCCAATATTGTTGAGGTTGCTAATTAAATTGATGCTGTATTTTGGACTGTAATAAAATAATTTAGGATTGATAAAATGTCTATCTGCAGTTGAACTGAATCCTCCACCTGCGGTTACATCACCAAACCAAAAATTCTTTTTACCTGATTTTAATTTAATATTAATTGCAATATTCTCTTCATTGTTTTCTAGTCCTTTTAAGTTAGAAACTTCATTATAATTTCTGAGTACTTGAACTTTATCAACAGCATCTGCAGGAATATTTTTTACTGCAAGTTTAGTGTCGCCATCAAAAAAATCTTTTCCATCAACCATTATTTTTTGACTAGTTTTACCTTCTACTTGTATTTCCCCATCTTTAGTTACTTCCACTCCCGGAAGTTTCTTTAATACATCCTCTAGTTTTCGTTCGGTTCCATTTGTAAACGAATCTGAATTGTAAATGATTGTATCACCTTTAATGGTTACTGGCATTTCTTTTACAATTTCAACCGCTTCAATTTCATTGTTCTCTTTTAAAGCGATCTCAAGTGAAATATTTTGACTTGCTGTTGTAATTTTCTTTTCAAATGGAGCATAACCAATGTATCCTGCTTTTATAAGATATTCGGTATTTGGCTTTAGATTTAATGAAAATTTACCTTTGTCATTCGTGATGTTGTAGGCGTCCATGGCTTTTGTAGTTTGATTGATAGCCATTACGTTTGCTGTTTCTATTACAGCACCAGACGCATCTTTTACCGTTCCTTCTAGTTTAATATTTTGTGCGCTTACTACTCCTGAAAAGATAAAGGCAAATATCAGTGTAAGTTTTTTCATGTTATTTCAAATTGAAGTCGCCCTAAAGCGACTTTTATTATTTAATTTATCTACTCATTCTAAATTGCATGCCACCTCTTCCACCAGGACCGCCACCCATTTCTCTAAACTCTTCCATTTTTTTCATAATGGTTTCATCAAATTCTTTTTGGGTTACTTTATCACCGCTTGTTGGGGCTTTAATTTCTACTTTTTCTTTGATGTTAAGTGCTAGTTTAGAGCAAAGAATATTCGTTTTTCCATCATTTACTTCCATAATTAATCCAGGTAACCCCCAATAGCCTTCAGGCCCTTGATTAATTGGAATTTCTGGACAATACCAAGCCGTAATTGTAATTTCTTTTGGCAGATTCACTTCGTCTAAAAAATTTGTTTTTTTATCTTTTTCCGTTTCCGTTTTCGATTCACCTTCTTTGCCAGTCGTTTCTGTTTTGATTTCTTCTTTTTTGTCTTCTTTACGTCTAAAATTTCTAAAATCTGTTTTGCTAGGTTGCGTGATTGCCGTTGCTTTAAAGCAGGTATAATCACCAATTTTTTTTGTTTCTTGGGACAATATCCATTCATACTTTGGTAAGGAATCTTTAATTAAAAATTCTTTTCCAAAAACTTCTTTATCTACCGTATACGTTTTTTCTTTTACATTTTTGTAATAGGTGCCACCACCTCCCATCATAGAGGTCATCATGCGCATTCCTCCTCCTTGGCCTGGAGCATCTAATTTTTCTTCTTCTTTATAAATAGACGCCGATTTATCAAAATTTAATACAAATGTTTTTTCGAATGCTTTTTTCATTCTTTCCATAATTTGAACTTTCATTTCTGGAGTAATGTCTTTATTGCCTTCAAAGTTTTTAGCAAATTCAGCGGTAGATGTTTTAGATTCATATACTGCCATGCCTTGGAAGTCTTTTTGTGCTAACGCAGTAAAACCCGTTAAGCTTAATAGAACAAAAATTATTTTTTTCATATAGGTAAAATTTAGAAATTAATGGTTATTTGTGTAATCGCTTTTTCTTTATGTATGGTTATAGACAAACAAATTTGTTAATTCACTTTTATAGTATTTTTTTTATGTATTAGATTTCAAAAATATGAAATAGTTACACTCATTTTTGTTATTTTTGTGTTAATATTGTTTATTATGATTAAATATTTAATTTTTTGTTGTTTTTCTCTGATGCTTCAAGCGCAATCTTTTCAGCTAATTTTACAAGATAGTGTTGCTATAGATTTTGATGAATATTGGGGACAAGATGCAGTGCAAAATAAGTATTTTTCAATTCAAAACACAATTTATAAAGTAACCCCAACGAATACATTTTTATATACGTCAAACTTAGGAGGTAAGCTTTCACAAGTAGAATGTTTTAATGCATTACATACCCTTTTATTCTTTAAAAACACAAATAAAGTTGTTGTGTTAGACAATCAATTTAATGAAATCCAAACAATATTATTCAAAGATATAGTGGTTGATTTTGTTAAGCCTGCTTCTCAAAACGAATGTTGGTTTTTTGATAGTCTAACGCACAAAATGGGACTCTATAATTTTTCAACAGCTACCATACGGTGGATTTCTCCCGTAATGACATCGCCCATTAAATATATCTATTCAAATTATAATTTTTTAGTTTGGGTAAATCAAAATAATGAATGGTTTCAAATAGATAAATTTGGAAAAATAATTTATTTAGGAGAAGTAGAAGATGCTGCTAATATTATTTTTATGACAGAAAAAGAGCTGTTTTTTACCAAAAATGAGCAGTTATATGTAATACTCGCAAAGAAGGAACAAGTATTTGCTTTAGGTAGTACGAAAAAAATGATTAAAAAAATTTTCTATCAAAATGGAATTTTAGCTATTTTTACAAACTCATTACTAACAAACTATAAATTAAAAACTCAATAAATGCATATAGCGATTGCAGGAAACATTGGTGCCGGAAAAACGACTTTAACAAAATTATTATCTAAACATTTTAAATGGGAAGCTCATTTTGAAGATGTGGAAGATAATCCGTATTTAGATGATTTTTATCACCAAATGGAACGATGGAGTTTCAACTTACAAATATTTTTCTTGAATAGTCGGTTCAGACAGATTTTAGACATGAGAAAATCAGGAAAAAATACTATTCAAGATAGAACCATTTATGAAGATGCTTTTATTTTTGCGCCAAATCTTCACGCTATGGGACTCATGACAAATAGAGATTATACAAATTATAAATCTTTATTTGATTTAATGGAAGATTTAGTAGGGCCACCTGATTTATTGATTTACTTACGAAGTTCAATTCCAAATTTGGTCAATCAAATACATAAACGAGGGAGAGATTATGAAAACTCTATTTCTATTGATTATTTGAGTCGATTGAATGAAAGATATGAAGCGTGGATTCAAACGTATGACAAAGGAAAATTAGTCATAATTGATGTAGATAATATGGATTATTTGAATAATCCCGAAGATTTGGGAACTATTATTCAAAAAATTGACGCTGAAATACACGGATTATTTTAGCATACAAAACGCCTCAACCAAGGCGTTTTGTATGCTTTATTCATTCATAGCATCAAATAAAGACATTACAATAGTTTCTTGAGTTGGTTTTTGTGTCTTAATAATTTTTGGAATTCCGGGCACTAAATCAAAATAGTTTTCTTCAAAAAATGCATCATTTGCTTGTAAATACACGTTTTTTGCAAGTGTATTTGTTTTAAGTTCGATAAGTGTTTCGCCTACAATTTTTAATTCAATAGTTGGTTTTTCTAGTTGTAACTCTTTTGGTTTTACAAAGTAATGATGTGCGATAGTTTTTTTCTGGTTACTTGTAAATTCTATAATTAATACCGTTTTTTCTTTTTCAAATTTTGGTAATTCGGCATTAGAAATCTGCATACAAGTTGTATTTTTTTCTACGCCCAAAGTACATTCTTTTGAAGCAGTCCAAAGTTCGTTCCCTGAAAAATCAATCAATTTAGCGGTTACTATTCCTTCTTTTACTTCCATATTGTCGTTACTGCCTATAATTGAAAGTCCGTCCGCATTTTCTGTTACCGCTAAAAGTATCGGAGCAAAACTTTCTTTTACTTGGTAATGAGCGGCTTTCCAATTGCCATAGTAATCTAAAGTACTCCAAGAAGTTACAGGCCAGCAATCGTTTAATTGCCAATATAACGAGCCCATGCAATAGGATTTTGCTAATCGGTGCGCTTCAATGGCGGTTTTCATACTATATGCTTGCAACAATTGAGAAACATAATTATATTTTTCTAATGAATTAGGTACAGGAAAATCTCGTGCCATATATTCATTTATAGTTTCAAACCCATTAGGATGTTTTTGATGATTTTTAAACGCTTCTGAAGTAAAATTAAAATCTTCTTTAGACATTACTTTGTCTAATGTTTCCATATTTGGCATGCCTTGAAAACCATATTCACTCATAAATCGACCTACTTTTTTCTTATATATTTCAAATGGTTCTTTGCCCCACCAAACGCCCCAATAATGCGAATCACCTTGGGTTAAACTTTCTTTTTTGCCCCAACCAATGGATGGTGAAGAAGGCCAGTACAGATTTTTTTCTTTGGATAAAAGACTATCTAATGTTTGAGGAATGAGTTCTTGAAATACTTTTTTATAGTCGTTCCAAATTTTTGTAGAATCGGCTTGAGAATAGTTAAATTGCTTTTGCCAACCCCAATTGTGCCACCCTTCATCATTTTCGTTATTGCCACACCAAATTGCAATACTTGGATGATTTTGTAAACGATTTACATTGTCAATTACTTCTTGTTTTACGTTTTCTACAAATTGTTCATCTCCGGGATACATCGCGCAAGCAAACATAAAATCTTGCCATACCAAAATTCCGTTGGCATCACAAGCATTATAAAATTCATCATCAGCATATACGCCACCACCCCAAACGCGTAACATATTCATATTGGCTTTTCTAGCGTTTTGTACTAATTCATTATAACTTGATGGCGTTTGTTTTGGGATAAAACTATCTGGTGGAATATAATTTGCTCCTTTCATGAAAACCGGTTTTCCGTTTAATTTGAAATAAAAGCTTGTGCCAAAAGTATCTTTTTCTTGAACTAATTCAATGGTTCGAAGACCTATTTTTAGTTCTTTGCTATCTAAAATTTCACGATTTTGTTCCAATGAAAAATGAAAAACGTATTGATGCGGAACACCCAAACCATTACTCCACCATAAAATGGGATTCGGAATCGATATAGGAACTTTCACCACATTTTGTCCTTTTTTCAACTCAAAAGGAAACGATTTTTGGCCTAATTTGATTTGATATTTTCCTGATTTTTGAGTGAAAATGGTGAAAATAAAATCTAAATCAGCAACTGATTCATTCAACACTTTTTGATCGTAATTTATACTTTCAATTTTCGCCGAATTCCAAAATTTTAATTGCACTTTTTTCGAAATACCAGCGGTTAAAAATCGTGGTCCCCAATCCCATCCAAATTGATATTGCGCTTTTCGAACAAAAACACGTTCTTTTTCAGGTAACGTATACGATAATTTTTCGGCTTCTTCTTTTCCTTTTTGAACTGCCGATTGAAATACAATTTTTAGATGATTTTTACCTTTTTTAAGATGATTTTTCGCTGAAATTATCCATTTTCGAAACATATTATCTGCTTCTAAAACCATTTGACCATTAATATATATTGAAGCATAAGTGTCTAAACCCTCAAATTCTAATTCGATATTTTCATTGGAAATTTCTTTTTCAGATAATGAAAAGGTGGTTTCATATTCCCAGTTTTCATTTTCAATCCATTGCAATTGTTTTTCATTCGCTCCAAAAAACGGATCAGGAATTAATTGATTAGCGAATAAATCGGTATGAACGGTTCCTGGAATGGTAGCTTTGTGTTTTTTAGTTTCGTTTTGCTTATTGAATGTCCAATTTTCTGATGACAAATTCCGATAAGAAGTTTGTCCAAAAACGGAATAGCAGATAAAAATTAGAAATAATGTTGTTTTATTTAGCATATCAAATCATTTACGATTGCAATTTTTCCTTTAGTTGAGTAATTTCCAATGTATTCGCGATTTCACTTCCATCGGTAATTGCAGATGAATGATACCAATTTGCGCCAACGATTTTATTCAATTCAGAAATATTAGTTGAACGCAAACCGCCACCTGGCATAATTTCGATTCTATTTTTGGCTTGAACGACTAATTTTTTCAAAACTTCTTTGCCTTCTATAACATTAGAAAAAGTTCCAGATGTAAGAATCGTTGAAAAGCCACAAGAAATAACTTCTTCCAAAGCTTGTTCATAATTAGAAACAGCATCAAAAGCACGATGAAATGTACAAGGAAAAGGATATACTTCAGCTACTAACCTTTTGTTTTGCTCAATATTTATAGTATTATCTTCATTTAAAATCCCAAAAACAAATCCGTTAACGCCAATTTTTTTGATGGTTTCGATTTCCGATTTCATTTGATTAAATTCAGAATCCGAATAGCAAAAATTTCCACCTCTTGGACGAATCATAATATATAAATCGATTGTCAAATGTTCTCGAGCTTGTTGAATCATTTCGATTATTGGAGTAGTTCCACCAACCGAAATAGTAGCACATAATTCGATTCTATCCGCACCTGTTTTTTGAGCTAGTATTGCAGATTCGAGATTGAAACAAGCGATTTCGAGTTTTTTCATTATTTCAAAAAGTAATTGGCATCAATCAATTTATTTCCAGTAGCATCATGTACGGCATAATTGAAACCCCCTTGCACACAATAGGAACCGTATTCTCCATTTTTATTTAGGGCAATAAATCCGACTTGAATGTCTTTTAATTCTTTGCCTCGATTTTGAGTTAGTTTTACGATGCGCATTACCGCTTCTTCACAAGCTTTTTGAGGAGACAAACCTTGTCGCATTAATTCAACTACTAAATGACACCCCGAAATTCGAATAACTTCTTCGCCATGCCCTGTTGCGGTAGCGGCTCCTATTTCATTATCTACGTATAAACCTGCTCCTATAATAGGAGAATCACCTATACGGCCGTGCATTTTAAATGCCATGCCGCTGGTTGTACAAGCGCCAGAAAGATTTCCTTTTGCATCTAAAGCGATCATGCCAATAGTGTCATGATTTTCGATATTCGCAATGGGTTTGTATTGACTTGTTTTTAACCATTCTTTCCATTCTTTTTCAGATTCTTCAACTAATAAATTTTCTTTTTTGAAGCCTTGTGAAAGCGCAAATTGTAACGCACCATTTCCTACTAACATTACGTGTGGTGTTTTTTCCATAACCGCGCGAGCTACAGAAATAGGATGTTTGATGTGTTCTAAACAAGCGACTGAACCAATGTTTGAAAATTCATCCATAATACAAGCATCAAGTGTTACTTTTCCATCTCTGTCAGGACGACCGCCATAACCTACGCTGCGTTCTGTAGGATCGCCCTCAGGTATTTTTACGCCCGCTTCTACTGCATCTAACGCACGACCATTTTTGCTTAAAACTTCCCATGCGGCTTCATTTGCTTTAATTCCAAAATTCCATGTAGAAAGAACAATTGGTTTTTGTGAAGTTTTTAATTCAATTTTATTTTCAGCCGTTTCAGTCGTGTTTTTGAAACTTGCAAGCGCCAATCCAGCCGTGGCTAAAGCGGTTTTCTTTAAAAAATTTCGTCTATTAGTCATGTTATTTTATTCTGTGAAAGAAGTTTTTCTATAATTGATGTTGTTGTTTTTTAGCCAATTTTCTTGTGCTTGTAAACGGGTTTTAAAATCAAGATAATTTTCTGGTTTTGCTGTTCCCCATAAAACTTCAGACAAGGCGGACATTCTTGGCATAATCATATATTCGACTTGCTCAGGCGTTAGGATGTATTCTGTCCAAACATTTGCTTGCGCACCTAAAATATACTTTTTTTCTTCTGCATTGAGTTCGTCAGGCATAGGATTAAAATTATATACTTTTTCCAAAGATGTAAATCCACCAATGGCTAAAGGTTCGTTTTCAGGTTTTCCTTGGTAATGATCAAAGTAACAATGTGAGCCGGGTGTCATTACTACGTAATGTTTTTGTTTGGCAGCTGCAATTCCACCTTCGGTTCCGCGCCAGCTCATAACAGCTGCATTTGGTGCTAATCCGCCTTCTAGAATCTCATCCCAACCAATAATTTTTCGACCGTTACTATTTACAAATTTTTCGATTCGTTGGATAAAATAACTCTGTAATTCATGCTCGTCTTTCAATCCTTTTTCTTGAATAATTTTTTGACAATGCGCACAGGATTTCCATCTTGTTTTTGGGCATTCATCACCACCAATATGAATGTATTCGGAAGGAAATAAAGCCATTACTTCAGAAAGTATATTTTCTAAAAACGTAAAAGTTTCTTCTTTTGGGCAATACACATCGTCAAACACGCCCCATTTTTTACCTACTTCAAAAGGACCACCTGTGCAAGATAATTCTGGGTATGCTGCAAGTGCTGCAAGTGCGTGTCCGGGCATCTCAATTTCAGGAATAATTGTAATGTGTCGTTGTGATGCGTAAGCAACTACTTCTTTAATCTCTTCTTGGGTGTAATAGCCCCCATATTTTATGTCATCAAATTTTTGGTCGCTGTATTTTCCTATCATGGAGGCATTTCGCCATGCACCAATCTCTGTTAGCTTGGGATATTTTTTAATTTCGATACGCCAACCCTGATCTTCGGTTAAGTGCCAATGAAAGGTATTCATTTTATAATGCGCTAAATAATCAATGTATTTTTTGATAAACGTGATAGGGAAGTAGTGTCTGCAAACATCAAGATGCATGCCACGCCAAGCATACATGGGTGTATCGATTATTTTTAAACCTGGAACGGCAATTTTGTTCTTTTTTTCAAATGGAATAAGTTGCAATAACGTTTGAATGCCATAAAAAAGACCTTGATGAGTAAAAGCCGAAATGGTAATTTTTGAATTTGAAACAACTAATTCATAGTGTTCTTTATTGAAATTACTAGAATTTGGCACTTCTAATATTAGCTGAATGGATTTTGAGCTATTCGTTGAATTGATGTTTAAATTTAATTCCGTTTGTGTTTTTATAGCTTCTTTAAGATAAGTTGCTTCAAAGGAATTTTCATCAGCTAGAATGCATGTTTTGGGAGTAATATAAAAACTAGATTTTTTTAAAAATACGTCTTGCGGTTGTGGAATGATTGCAATATCTGTTTGAGAAAAGCTCAATGAGAATAGAAAAAATAATAGAAACGAATAGGTTATTTTCATGTGTATTTATTTATGTACAGGATAAATATACAAATAAATTACATAAAAAAAAGCCTCATTTCTGAGGCTTTCATTATAATTGGTGTAGAAAACTATTTTAATCCTTCTACTTTAGCTTTTACTTCGTCTAGTGATCCTTCAAAAATTTGAACATTTACATTACCTTTTTCAGATGTAGTTACTGTGGCTTTTGCTTTTCCGTTCACATTTTTAATCTCAACTTTTACATTTTTATCTGTATCCATAGCGCAACAAGCTTTAGTACCTTCTTTAGCAAGGAATTTGCCATCAGCACCATAATGCGACATACACATTTCTTTTTCTTCTGCTGAACAACCTAATGAATCACACATTTTAGCACATTCATCTTTAGTCATTGTTGCACATTTACTCATATCGCATTTACCAACTTTAGTTGACGAAGTTGAGTTCATTTCAATTATTGTGCATTTCATTTCTTTTTTAGCTCCTTCAGAATTACCTCCTAAAATAGGTGCAATTACTAAACCAATTAAACATGTTAATTTAATTAATATATTCATTGATGGTCCAGAAGTATCTTTGAATGGATCTCCAACAGTATCTCCAGTTACAGCTGCTTTATGCGCATCAGAACCTTTGTAAGTCATTTCGCCATTAATTTCAACACCTGCTTCAAATGATTTTTTAGCATTATCCCAAGCACCACCTGCGTTGTTTTGGAATACCGCCCAAAGTACACCTGAAACGGTAACTCCTGCCATATAACCACCTAACATTTCAGCGATTAATTGATTATTATCTGCATAGACTAATTTACCTAATAATACTATCGCAATTGGAAAACCAATCGTTAAAATTCCTGGTAACATCATTTCGCGTAAAGCGGCTTTAGTTGAAATTTCCACACATTTACCATATTCTGGTTTACCAGTTCCTTCCATAATTCCTGGAATTTCTTTGAACTGACGACGAACTTCATAAACCATATCCATTGCAGCTTTTCCAACAGAATTCATTGCTAATGCAGAGAATACCACTGGAATCATTCCACCAACGAAAAGCATTGCTAATACAGGTGCTTTGAAAATATTAATACCATCAATACCTGTAAACGTTACATAAGCTGCAAATAAAGCTAATGAAGTTAATGCTGCTGAAGCAATTGCAAAACCTTTACCTGTTGCAGCAGTTGTGTTACCTACTGAATCTAAAATATCTGTACGTGTACGAACTTCTTTTGGTAATTCGCTCATTTCTGCGATACCTCCAGCATTGTCAGAAATAGGTCCGAACGCATCAATGGCTAATTGCATAGCTGTAGTAGCCATCATGGCAGAAGCTGCTAAAGCCACGCCATAAAATCCTGCAAAAGCATACGAAGCCCAAATAGCCGCTGCAAATAAAATTACTGTTGGAAATGTAGAAATCATACCTGTAGCTAAACCAGCGATTACGTTAGTTCCCGCACCTGTTGATGATTTTTGAACAATTGCCAATACTGGTTTTGTTCCTAATCCTGTATAATATTCGGTTACTGATGAAATCACTCCACCTACTATTAATCCAACTAATGTTGCAAAGAAAACACGCATAGAAGAAACAGCAATTAAACCTTCTCCATAAAATTCCATTTGCATTGTTGCTGGTAATAAATAGTCAACTAAGAAATAACAAGAAATTGCAGTTAATACAATTGAAACCCAGTTTCCTTTGTTTAAAGCACCTTGAACTTGTGCTTCTTTAGCGTCATCACTTGAAATTTTTACTAACATTGTTCCAATGATAGAGAATAAAATTCCGAAACCAGCGATTGCCATTGGTAATAAAATTGGACCAATACCTCCAAAGGCATCTTCAATTTTACCACCCATATCTTTAATTACATAATTTCCTAACACCATTGCAGCTAAAACCGTTGCTACATACGAACCAAATAAGTCGGCTCCCATACCTGCTACGTCACCTACGTTATCTCCCACGTTATCCGCAATAGTCGCTGGATTACGAGGGTCATCTTCTGGGATTCCTGCTTCTACTTTACCAACTAAGTCAGCACCTACGTCAGCTGCTTTGGTATAAATACCTCCACCAACACGAGCAAATAATGCAATTGATTCAGCACCTAAAGAAAAACCAGCTAATGTTTCTAACACAACGGTCATTCCTTCTGTGTCTGTCCAAACGCCACCCATGAATAAATGGAAGAAAATGATAAAAAATCCTGTCAATCCTAAAACTGCTAAACCAGCAACACCAAGACCCATTACTGTTCCACCACCAAAAGAAACCTTCAATGCTTGTGGTAAACTTGAACGAGCAGCTTGTGTTGTTCTTACATTGGTTTTAGTGGCTATTTTCATACCCATGTTTCCAGCTAATGCTGAAAATATTGCTCCAAAAACAAAAGCAACTACTATTAATAAATCTGTTTTTACACCTGGAATAAATGTAATTCCTGCTAACGCAACACTTGCCAAAAGAACAAATATTGCTAATAATCTATACTCTGCTTTTAAGAAAGCTAATGCACCCTCGTAGATGTAATCTGAAATCTCTTTCATTTTTCCATCTCCAGCGTCTTGTTTAAGCACCCAAGCTCTTTTAATTGCCATGAACAAAAGTCCAAGAACTGCCATAATTATTGGCACATAAATCATAATTGTATTCATAATTAAATAGTTAATTTAGTTTTTAATTTGAACAAATTTAAATAAAAAAGGCAATTATCCTACTGTTAATTGCCTTTTTTAATGATTTTATTTAAAAATTATTTTATACTGAATAGTCCTTCAGGTTTATTTTCTATGTTGTTAAAACGTTCAACACATTGTCTTAATATTTCTCTTGCTTCAGTAACATCTCCCCATCCGTGTACGTCTACTTTTTTATTTTCTAAGTCTTTATATACCTCAAAAAAATGTTCTATTTCTTTTAATAAGTGTGGGTTTACATCTGACAAGTCATTTAATTTGTTCCAGATCGGGTCTGATACAGGTACGCAAATAACTTTTTCATCAGGGCCTTTGTCATCCGCCATGTGAAAAACCCCAATTGGTTTTACTTCAATTACACATCCTGGAAATGTTGGTTTAGTTACTAAAACCAATACGTCAAGTGGGTCTCCATCAAGTGCTAACGTTTCAGGAATAAAACCGTAATCTGCCGGATACATCATGGAAGAAAATAACATTCTATCAAAACGCATTCTTTTCAAATCGAAATCATATTCATATTTATTTCGACTTCCACGAGGTATTTCTACCAAAACATCAAATGTTTCTACTTTATCTGCTGTCATTTTAAACTTTATTTTTTTTAGGGTGCAAATTTAGGAAAAAGTTAGGAGTTGAAAGTTAGCAGATGGTAGTTTTCCTATATTCTTGATTTAGCACATAAAAAAATACAATAACACTAAAAAAAGCGCATAAAAATTATGAAATTTTGAATTATGAAGTTTTAAAGTTAAAAATAGAATCCAAAACCTACGCGGATAGTAAATTTTCTTGCATCGGGTAAGTCAAAATAACTTCCTCGCCATGCGCAATCAATTCGAGCTACTTTAAAAATATTTCCTATTCCCGCATGGTATTCGAAATACCCATCAACAGGAGCAATGTAATTTAACCCTGAAGCGTTAATAGCTTTGTTTTCGGGTGAAACTGATCCATAAACAGCTTTGAAACCTATTATTTCTCTCCAATTTAATTTTCGCAACATTGGAACTCTTGAAAATAAACGACCATTAAAATTATGTTCTATATGTAATGAAGAGTATTGATCTGCAACAAAGTCGTAATAGTTGAGTAGGTTATACGTGTTATCAATAATAAAATAGGATTGATTTCCAGGAATGATTCCCATCAATCCTAATGGAACAGTGCCAAATGTTTTTCCTACCTCTATTGTGGTAAATAATCTTCCAAAACCTCCAATTAATAAAGGTTGACGATAAAATAATTGTAGTTTAGAATAGCTAAAATCACTATCTAGAACACCTTTTAGCCCTTGTGAATAGTTAACAAAAAAGCGTGGATAATTTAAATCTACTTCAATTCTATCTACACCATAGCCTACCATTTTTCGATTAGGTGTATAGTCAATCATAAAATTAATCTCGGATTGACGCACTTTGTTAGCGGTAATTGTTCGATTGGCATCGGCAAAATAGTCTAATTTAAAGGTAGATGATGCAGATTCTAGTGTACGGTAGGATAAAGTACTTTGGAAAACTAAATTCTTAACAGGTTCAATTTCAAATCCAAGCGTTGTTAAATTCACATGCGTTAATTTGTCGTTAATACCAGAAGAAAAATAAGAAGATGAAGCAAAACTTCTTCCTAAAACATCATTAGAAGTGGTTAAACTTACGCCCATTTGCTCTACATCTCTTCGGTTTCCGAGTGAAACGATAAATCTATTTTTTTTATTAAACATGTATTTTCCAAGAATTCCATATTTAAATTTTTGGTCTTTAAATCCATAGGCGGTGTAACCTTGTACACGCCATTGATCATTTGGTCCAAAATAAGTTCGACCGCCTAATCGAATGCGATAACCTTCCACATCATTAAAACCAATAGTTGAAAAAAGCGGACCAATATCAAAATTCTTTACTTGAATATAGCCACTTCCTAAAATAGATACTAAATTATAAAAACGCTTAAATTTTGGCACTGTTTTTAAAGTGTCGAGCATCTGGTAAATGCCTTTTTCGTTTGAATTGAGGCTTTCAAATCTATTTTCGTTCCAATACTCTTCGGGCTTAGTATATACTTCTTTATCAAATTCATTTACCGTTTCTCTATAAAATTTTTCGTCTTTTTTAGTGTTAAAGTCATGGTTTTTAAAAAGAGTAGTTCGTTTTCCATAAATACCACTGGATTTTTCTTTTTTTGTTAAAGCAAAATCAGTCATCATGTGGTCCCGTTTTAATAAAAATACCGAATCATTTAACACATCAAATTCTTGTTCAATATAAATATCTCTAACCCAGTTTATATTTGCACTTTTACTTGCTTCTAAGTTGATGCTTTTAATAGCAAAGGTGGAATCATTTACCCAAAAATCACCTTTAAAAGTAAGTTCATTTTTTCGTCTAGGATAATATACAATATTGTAGCACCATTTTTTATCTATAAAAGTACTATCTGCTAATACATAGTTGTATACTTGAATACCAGTCCGCGACAAGGGACTCACAAAATCTTTATCAAAGAATTTTAAGTAATTATTGTAAATGTCGTATTCTGCATATAAATCTTTTAAAAAAGCATTTACGCCATCATTATTTGCATTACCAAAACCTGAATATTTATTCGCTTTTAAAATTTCTTTATCTTTTTTGTTAACATTATCGCCATACACTTCACTAATGGTTTCATTAATAAAAATAGGCAAATAATTTTTTCCTGTTATTCCAGACGTATCCACGTGTTTAAAGATAAATTCCATACCTTTAAATACTTTATTTTTCATAAATGTACTGTCAATAGAATTGATGTCAAACTCTATTTTTTCATATTTTTCATAATGGTATTGGTCAAATTGACGCAACCCATTTTTCTTTTTTCGTTCCCAAATTTTTCGCAGTATATCAATTGCTGGATTATTTTTCTTGGATGTTTTTCCAGAATAAATTTTTACTTCTTCTATTTCGTTATCTGTAGCAAGTGTAATTTTTAAATCATAATTATGAATGCCTGTCAATGTGATTTCTTTGGATTTGTATCCTAAATTTGAAATTACAATGATGGAATAATTTTTCTTTGATTCTAAATAAAATTTACCATTTTCATCAGTCATTACCCCTTCGGCTGAATTTTTAAAGGCAATAGTTGAATAGGAAATAGGATTGTTTTTTTCGTCAATTACAACTCCGCTAACCTTGGTTTGGGAAAAGGTTAGGGTTGAAAGCAACAAGAGTAGGGCAAGTATTTTGTTCACAGTTATTTGGTTTAAAAAAAAACTTCACCTAGATAGATGAAGTTTCAAAGGTATACTAAAAAATTATTTTTCTATTTGTATAAAACTTTTTTAACAGCTTTGATTACATCTTCACTATTAGGCAACCATTCTTTTAAAAGTGTTGGCGAATAGGGTGCAGGTGTATCAGCTGTAGTGATTCTTTGAATAGGTGCATCTAAATAATCAAATGCTCTTTCTTGCACCATATAAGTGATTTCTGAAGCTACAGAGGCAAATGGCCAAGCTTCTTCTAAAACGACTAATCTATTTGTTTTTTTAACGGAGTTAATTATACAATCATAGTCCATAGGTCTAACAGTACGTAAATCAATAATTTCACATGAGATTCCTTCTGAAGCTAAAGTTTCAGCAGCTGTTAAGGCTTCTTTAATGATTTTACCAAAAGAAACAATAGTAACGTCTGTACCTTCACGTTTTATATCTGCTACTCCTAGTGGAATAATGTATTCTCCGTCTGGCACTTCTCCTTTATCACCATACATTTGTTCTGATTCCATAAAAATTACAGGATCATTATCTCTAATAGCAGCTTTCAATAGGCCTTTTGCATCATAAGGCGTTGAAGGAACAACTACCTTTAATCCTGGCGTATTAGCAAACCAATTTTCAAAGGCTTGCGAGTGTGTAGCCCCTAACTGTCCAGCAGAAGCTGTTGGACCTCTAAAAACCATAGGCATAGGAAACTGACCTGCAGACATCTGTCTCATCTTAGCGGCGTTATTGATGATTTGGTCAATACCTACAAGAGAAAAGTTAAATGTCATAAACTCTACAATAGGTCTACACCCATTCATAGCAGAACCTACTGCAATACCTGCAAAACCTAATTCGGCAATAGGCGTATCAATAACTCTCTTTGGTCCAAATTCATCTAACATCCCTTTTGATGCTTTATAAGCACCGTTATATTCAGCAACTTCTTCACCCATTAAATATACCGATTCGTCACGACGCATTTCTTCGCTCATCGCTTCACAAACTGCTTCTCTAAATTGTATTGTTCTCATTTTGATGTTTTTCCTATTAAATGAAAGGCAAAAATAATAATTTTTTAATGAGTAAATGAAGTTCCGATAGTTTTTTTGTGGTATTTTTACTAAAACGTTTTCTTTGATAACTTTTTAGTAAATCTATTTTTTACGCTGTACTTTTTTGATTTTAATCAGAATTAAGAGCTTATTTTTATAAAATTCATATTTATTATGCATGCATAGTTTTAGTTAAAACATTTTTTTGTAATTTCGTAGCATCAATAAAAAATAGATAGAATAATGAAAATATTAGTTTGCATCAGTCACGTACCTGATACTACTTCAAAGATTAATTTTGTGAATAATGACACAGAATTTGATACGAATGGCGTTCAATATGTAATCAATCCAAATGACGAATTTGGGTTAACTAAAGCCGTACTTTTAAAAGAACAACAAGGTGCGCATGTAACTGTTGTTAATGTAGGGGGAACAGATGCTGAAGCTACATTAAGAAAAGCATTGGCCATTGGCGCTGATGAAGCTATTCGTGTAAATACTACCGCTACTGATGGTTTACAAGTGGCTAAAGAATTAGAAAATGTAGTGAAACAAGGCGGATATGACTTAATCATTGCAGGAACAGAATCTATTGATTATAATGGTGGAATGGTACCAGGGATGTTAGCAGGATTTCTTGGGTGTAATTTTGTGAATGCATGTATTGGTTTAGAAGTTGCGGGAACTACGGCTACAACAATCAGAGAAATTGACGGTGGAAAAGAAACCGCTTCTGTAGCATTTCCACTAGTTATTGCTGGAAAAAAAGGCTTAGTAGAGGAAAAAGATTTACGTATTCCAAATATGAGGGGAATCATGACTGCAAGAACTAAAGTTTTACAAATTGTAGAACCTGTAGCTACAAGTGCAGCTACAAAATCAGTTAAATTTGAAAAACCAGCGGCAAAATCGGCTGTGAAATTAGTTAGCGCAGATAATTTAGACGAATTAGTAAACTTTTTGCACAACGAAGCGAAGGTTATTTAGTGTTCAGCTTTAAGTTTCAGTTTCTAAACACATAAACGATAAAATTTTTCAACACATAAACTTATAAAAACATGTCAGTTTTAATATATACAGAATCAAACGAAGGAAAATTCAAAAAAACATCTTTTGAAATTGCTTCTTATGCAAAAAAAGTAGCAGACTCGCTAGGAACAACTGTTACGGCTGTTACAATAAACGCTTCAGATGTTTCTTCATTAGCAACTTTTGGTGTTAGTAAAGTGGTGAATGTTACAAATTCAGACTTGAATACTTTTCATGCAAGAGCCTATGCAGATGTTATAAAACAAATAGCAACAAAGGAAAACGCAAAAATCATCGTTTTTGCTTCAACAACAGATAGTTTACATATTGCTCCTTTAGTAGCTGTAGGCTTAGATGCAGGTTTTGCTTCAAACGTGATTGCATTACCAGAAAGCACTTCACCTTTCCAAGTAAAAAGAAATGCCTTTTCAAATAAAGCCTTTTCAATTACTGAAATGACTACAGATGTAAAAGTATTAGGTCTTTCAAAAAATTCATTTGGGTTAGTAGAATCACCTGTATCGTTAACAGAAGAAGCATTTGCACCTAGTTTATCTGATGCAGATTTTAGTGTAAAAGTGACAAATGCTGAAAAATCAACAGGAAAAGTAACCATTGCAGATGCCGAAATAGTAGTTTCTGCGGGTAGAGGATTAAAAGGACCAGAAAATTGGGGAATGATTGAAGAGTTAGCATCTGTTTTAGGAGCAGCAACTGCTTGTTCAAAACCCGTTTCGGATATTGGCTGGAGACCACATAGCGAACACGTAGGTCAAACAGGAAAACCAGTAGCTGCAAACTTATATATTGCAGTAGGAATTTCAGGAGCCATTCAACATATTGCGGGGATTAATTCATCAAAAGTTAAAGTAGTTATTAACACTGATCCAGAAGCACCTTTCTTCAAAGTGGCTGATTATGGGGTAGTGGGCGATGCTTTTGATGTTGTGCCAAAATTGATTGAAAAATTAAAAACATTCAAAGCAAACAACGCATAATTTTTTATATATTGTGCCCACAAAGGGCTATCTAAATTAATCTAGAAATAGCTTTGTTTAGATAGCCCTTTTTTTAGTGCATTTTTTGTACATTAGTACACTTTTTTGAATAATGATTTAAGAGAAAATGAGTTTAGTTAAACTAACAATTAAAGGAATATCTTATAGCCAAACCCAAAATGGCGCCTATGCCTTACTTCTTAATGAGGTAGATGGCGATAGAAAATTACCTATTGTAATTGGAGCTTTTGAGGCTCAATCTATTGCCATTGCTTTAGAAAAAGAAATTAAACCCCCACGTCCTTTAACCCACGATTTATTTAAAAGTTTTGCCGATCGATTTGACATTGTTGTGAAACAAGTTATTATTCATAAATTAGTAGATGGCGTATTTTTTTCAAGCATAATTTGCGAACGTGATAAAATAGAAGAAATTATTGATGCGCGCACTTCAGATGCTATTGCATTAGCTTTGCGTTTTAATGCGCCTATTTTTACGTATAAAAATATTTTAGACAAGGCAGGAATTTATTTAAATATGAATCCGACAGAAAATAATCTTGAAGACGTAGATAATGATGACGTGCTTTCCACTCCTCAAACATTTGGTATATCTGATGAAAAACCAAGTGATGTTTATGCCAATTATTCAACGGATGAATTGTATAATTTATTAGAAGAAGCAGTTCAAAATGAAGATTATGAAAAAGCTGCAAAAATTAGAGACGAAATTGACAAAAGAGAACTAAACGATAAGCTAACTAATTAACTAAAAACGATAAAAATGAGTATAAAATTTAGACTAACCTTAATGAGCTTTTTCCAATTTTTTGTTTGGGGAGCGTGGTTGATTACGGTTGCCAATTATTGGTTTGGAACTAAAAACTGGGACGGTGCACAATTTGGTGCTATCTTCTCTACTATGGGTATCGCATCTGTGTTTATGCCAACGCTGTGTGGCATTGTAGCCGACCGATGGATAAATGCAGAAAAATTATATGGAATTTTACATATTTTAGGTGGTTTAACTTTGTTTTATGTACCACAAATTTCAAATCCAGCTGATTTCTTTTGGGTCATATTA
>JACCDH011442226.1_pt1 | contig 48192 bp, 55 predicted proteins | sample 7442481 | NCBI WGS metagenome assembly JACCDH01 (sample SAMN15323433, study PRJNA562643) | freshwater metagenome | isolation source: river surface water | place: USA:Blue River Watershed | collected 2017-08-15
CCATTAGTTATAGAAGAAGTCCAGGTAAAGTCAGATGAGCATCAGCGCTATCCAGGGTTTATCTCAGCGTATCTTCCCAAGGCAAAGCATTTGATGTTTAAAAGTGAGAGAGGTTGTGTGGTGGGACAGGGAGAACTCAAGAAAGTGGGCTTTGATCCACTGTTTGTGGTGAATCACACTTGTGCACTCTTGAGGGCAAATATTAATCGCCTGATTCGTAAAACGTGGTGCACGACTAAGGATAAAATGAGGCTCAAGGATCATTTAGATGTGTTTATTTATTTTTATAACCACACGCTTCTTGGTCGAAGTCTAACACCACTGTAGTAGGGCAGTTATAATTATTTACGGAAAATGAAAAAGACGGCCCCGACAAGACATAACGAAGCGTAGAGAAAGTTTTTATTCAAAGGTTCTTTCATAAAGAACACTGCGAAGATAGAGAAGACGATCATCGTAATGACTTCTTGGATGATCTTCAATTGGGCCAGGCTAAAGTATCCATGCCCAATTCGATTGGCAGGAACTTGAAAGCAGTATTCAAAAAAGGCAACTCCCCAGCTAAGTAGAATCGCAACCCACAGAGGTTTCGTTCCAAGAGTTTTTAAATGCCCGTACCATGCATAGGTCATAAAAATATTTGAAAGAAGCAGGAGAAGAATTGTTTTAATCATTTAAGAATCTCGTTAATTGTTTGGTTAAATTCATTCTGCCATTTGACGTAAAATTCGCCCGTACTAGGTCCCGTGAAACCAGCGTGAACTTTCACGACTTGGTGTTTTTTATTCAAGAAAACAGTGGTTGGAAAGGAGATGAAATTTGTGAGGCCTGTGATCTTATTCATAGGTTTATCTTCGCTTGTGTAACCGGCCATCAAAATGGTGTAAGGGATTTGTTTTTTCTTTTGAACCTTTAATACCTGGTTTTTAGCATCATTCACACTGAGGCTTCTTTCAAAACTGAGAGCAACAATTTCAATGCCTCTTCTTTTATTTTCTTTGTACCAAGGAATTAAAAAGTTCATCTCGTCCATGCAGTTTGGGCACCAGGAACCAAAAAATTGGACGATGACTGGTTTGTTGCGAAATTTTTTATCGCTCAAAGAAACCATTTTTCCTGTGAGATCTGGGAAAGAAAAATTTAACTCAGTGACCTGAGTTTGGGCGTAGGGGTCTGGGATATCAGCTTTAGCATCTCTTGTACCTTCAATGATGGTTTTTGAGCTTGAAAGTATTTGAACGTTCAATGTCTCGCCAATCACTTTTCCTTTGAGAAGATAATTATAGATGCCATCAAAGCTAGCAGCTTCGAACTCATCTCCTGAAACATAGCCTTCCACATAACGGTAGTCACCTGTCGGCGTAAGAAGACTCCCTGTTAATTGATTTCCTTGTTGTTTAAAAACTAAAACTCCAGGACTCTGAGTTTTGTCTTCTTCCGTGAGTTTAACTTTCCAGCGACCAGTAAGATCAATTTTGGCAGCTTGCTTGATACCAGGGAATCTCTCATCTTTGCCAAAAGTGGCTTCGATAGGAGTTTTTAAAATAGGATTTTTATTGTGTCGCACGAGAAATCCTGAAAGGGTCTCAGCGGTAGTAAGGTCAAGCTCTAGGGATGATTGATAGGTTTGGAGTGGTATTTCAATTTTTTTGTCGTTTATACGGATTTCACTTAGTTTGATGATCTCAGGACCATTTTTAAGAGTTGCGGTGTACTGGGATTTATTCTTATGGAATACCAAAAGGAATGGGACTGCTCCATGAGTGGTTTTTAATTCGAACCGCCAAGTCCCTGGTCTAAGTGTTTGGGATTGGGACGCGAAGCTGGCGAAAAGCACCATCAGGCCTACAAATCTCCAAGTTTTTTTCATCATAAGCTTTAACCCCTTCATGTGATTTGGTAATATGTTCATTCAATTATGAGAATTTGTCACCTGAGATGGAGGGGCGATGAAGCAGTTCATCATGGGCCAGCGTTGGATATCGGAATCAGAGCCTGAATTAGGTCTTGGAGTTATCGTGGAGCTTGAAGGGAAGACAGTGACTTGTTTTTTCCCTGCGACTAAAGTTGATCGAAAGTATGGTTCACAGACTGCGCCACTTCGGAGAATTAAATTCATTGAAGGGGATGAGGTTAAGTTTCAAGACGGCACAAGTTTTATTGTCGAAGGGACCGTGGAAGAGAAAGGTCTAATTATCTATAAAGGTCAGGGTAGAAGCGTTTCTGAATCACTCCTAACTGATACGTTATCATTTTCAAAACCAGAAGAGCGTCTATTCGCTGGAAACATAGACTCGAACGAACTTTTTAAGCTCCGTTACGATGTTCTTTTGAATCAAAGAAAACTTTTTATTTCACCCATTCGTGGTTTCAGTGGGCCAAGACTAAGTCTTATCCCTCACCAAATGTATGTCGCACACGAAGTTTCAAAAAGAAGTAGACCGAGAGTTCTTCTTGCTGATGAGGTCGGTTTAGGAAAGACGATTGAGGCTGGATTAATTCTTCACCATCTCATTTTGACCGGTCGAGTAGAGAGATGCCTAATTCTTGTTCCTGACTCTCTTGTCTACCAGTGGTTTGTGGAGATGCTTCGTAAGTTTCAACTCACGTTTCAAACCATTAACCATGATACAAAATTAGAAAAAACTGATCGTCCGTTTGATGAAGGGCAGCTCTTTGTGGCGTCCTTAAAATACCTCATGAAAGAAGATTGGCTTCTCGAGCAGGCGATGGAATCGAAGTGGGATCTTCTTGTCGTCGATGAGGCCCATCAACTCCGATGGGCACCGGATAATTCCTCTATGGAGTATGATTTTGTTTCAGCGCTAGCGAAAGATTCTCCGGGAGTTCTTCTTCTTTCTGGAACTCCGGAAATTTTGGGGCTTGCTGGTCACTATGCGAGACTTCATTTACTAGACTCAAATCGCTTCCACGATTTTAATCAATTTGTAGAAGAGACTACTGGCTACCGGCCGATCACTGACCTTGCGAATAAATTAATCAAAGGTGAAGCCTTAACGGCCACTGACAAAAAACTTTTGAAGGCCAAAGTTGGAGTAGACGTTGAGGACACTGAAAAGACTCTTCAAATGCTCGTAGACCGCCACGGAACGGGACGAGTCTATTTCAGAAACACTCGTAAAACGATGGCAACCTATTCGGAGTTCTTCCCGAAGCGTGTTTTTCACTCTTATCCAATTAAGCCGGGGAAAGGAAAAAATGCGGAGAAGAAATTATTTGAGCAAAAAGTCAGTTGGCTTTCAGGATTTGTCGAAGAGAATAAGGCCGATAAGATTCTTCTTATTTGTCATGACAAGGATCTGGTGATTGAGCTTGAGAAAAATCTTCGTGAAAACACTACTGCAAAAATTGCGTTCTTTCATTCGGGGATGAACCTCATGAACCGAGACCGACAGGCGGCTTATTTTGCTGATCCTGAAGGGGCCCATATTCTTTTAAGTACGGAGATTGGGTCCGAAGGAAGAAACTTCGAATTCGCAAAACACCTGATCTTATTCGATCTGCCAAAACTTCCAGATCTTTTAGAGCAAAGGATAGGAAGGCTCGATCGTATCGGCCAGAAAAATGATATCCAAATCCATGTTCCGTATGTCGAAAAATCCAGCGATGAGCTCCTCATGCGGTGGTACCATGAAGGGTTTAATGCCTTTCAATCATCCCCGAGAGGTGCTACAGAGCTTTATGCAACCGTACGAGCGGAGCTCATAGAACTCACTCTCGAGACGGATGAAGGAAACTATCCGGAAGAAAAATTTAAGGCCTTTCTTCAAAAGACTCAAAGTCTCCATAAGGACATTGAAAAGAAATTAGAAGAAGGTCAGGATCAGCTCGTAGAGATCAATTCTTTTAATCATAAAAAGGCCATGGACTTCGTCAAAGAATTGAAAACAGTAGATGACTCGTCAGATCTTCGAGATTTTATGGTGACACTTTGGGCACAACTCGGTGTTGATGCTGAAGATATGAATGATCCAGATACGTTTTTTATTAGACCCGGCGATAACATGTACCTCCCTCACTTTCCTGGACTTGAAGGCGAGGGGATGACTGTCACATTTAAACGCGACAATGCTTTAAAGCGTGAAGACATGACTTTCTTGACCTGGGATCATCCAATGGTTATTGGGATCATGGATTTTATCTCATCTAAAGAAATGGGGAACGTCACAATCGCGAGTTGGAAAACTCCGTCTAAGGAGCCGTTCCTTTTTGAAGGCTATTTTGTCCTGAGTGCTTTTGCGGATAAAAAACTTCAACTACAGAAGTGGTTTCCGCCCACTCCTTTAAGGGTTCTTTTAAATTCGCAACTGCAAGACTACACTCAGAAGCTTCCGAAGAAGTTTATTGATGAGAGTGTTGAATCTCTCGATCAAGAAAAGAAAGCGCAGCTCAAAGAATTACCGAAAGACTTCATTAAAGAATGTATTAAAAAAGGGAAAGAGCTTTGCCTTTCTCGGGCCAAGCAGTACAAGGATAAATTTAAAGAAGATATGCTTAAATTTATGAACGCTGAAATTGAACGACTGGAAGCTCTTCGAAAAGTGAACTCAACAGTGTCTGAAACGGAGATCCTTCTTCTGAAATTTAATCGCGATAATATGTCTAAGGCGATGGATAAGGCCGAACTTTCACTCGATTCTCTTCGAATTATTATTAACTAAGAAAAGGATTTTTATGAGTATGGTAGAACTTAATGATGAAACGATTTTCCAAGTTATTGAAACTGAACCTTTGGTTCTGATCGATTTCTACGCTTCCTGGTGTGGGGCGTGTCGTGTGGCCGCACCGATGTTTGAAAAAGTTGCGAATGAAGAAGGAATTAAGATCTTTAAAATCGACGTTGAGAAAAATCCAAAAATCAAAGAAATGGTTGAGCTTCCAGGCCTACCTTCGGTTGGTTGTTTTAAAAATGGTGAGCCTCTAGATTTAGTAAATGTTACTAAAGAAGATGGATTTCGCGAATTCGTTCGAAAGATGAAGGTGTAGTATGGATGTTAAAATAATTAAAGACCTTGCCCAGAAATATACTGTGGATGAACTTAATAAATTTGCTGATGAGTTTGAGGCCACAGGAGTTGCACCCATTAAAACTCAAGATGATCCAGGTGATCAAATGAGTGACTATCTCCAGGCGGCAGAACTTAGGGTTTATATTGATAAAGGGCTGCCGGTTAATGAGGCTTTAAGAGAATTTTCAAAAAGAGTGAGAGGAGTTTTAACTTGAGTGCAAAAATAAGACCTGGTCTTTTATTCGATATTGATACGATCGCTGATTTTCAGGAAAAGATGGCCCTTGAGACTGAAAATATGAAACTTGATCCTCCAACTGTAAGACGAGGTGTCACGGCGGTGATGGATGACCCATCAAAGGGCAAGTATTGGGTTGCAGAAATTGACGGAAAGGTGGCCGGCTGTCTCCTCACTGTTCCAGAATGGAGTGACTGGAGAAATGGTACTGTACTTTGGATTCATTCCGTTTACGTGACCCCAGAGTTTAGAAAACATGGCGTATATAAATCGCTCTACACTCACCTGAAAGAAATGGTGAATGAGTCTCAAGATCTTAGGGGTCTTCGTTTATATGTTGATAAGACCAACTTAAAGGCACAGAAAGTTTATGAAAATCTTGGAATGAGTTGTGAGCATTACCAGTTATTTGAATGGATGAAACCTAGCTAAGGGTGGAACAGTGATGGTGTTCTGCAGGCTTTTGAGAAACAGTGAAGAGGTTTAACTTCATGTTTCGGGGAGTGTTTGGGAACTTTTGAGGAGTTCATCACCCTTAGCTCAATATCCTTAGAGCATGATCTGTGCCAATTCTAACTACTTGGAATGTCTTAGTGATTTAGTCGGGGGTGATGCCGTTTTGATCTCCTAGTTTCATTTTGTCTCTCAGCACTAGTGTCAGATAACAACCTTTGAAAAAAGTTCACCCCTCCTATCTTGAACTCCTTAGAACTCTTATTCTATGGTGCATTATATTATGGAGTTTAATGTGTTAAGACTGGTTAGTTTCTTAGTTTTATTTGTGAATGCTGCATTTTCTTATGCTCAGACTGCCCCATGTGGATCTAAGGGAACAGTCAAAGAACGTATCCGTGATTGCTCGTCTCAGCTTTCATCCAGCAACAATTCATTTGTTTTAGTTTCAAGAACTAAAGACCTGAAAGAGGTCTATAAACAAAATTCAAATTCTCTTCTCTGGAGCGAGCGTCTTCCTTCGGCCGTGCCTTATTTGCAAGCTGCTGTCACTTGCCATGGGGATCTCGCTGAAGTCGCGGGACTTAATGAGCTCAAGTGGCGACTTCCAACATTGGAAGAATACAAAATCGCCGACAAAGAAGGAGTCAGATGGAGTTTAAAAAATATGAATTATTGGTACTGGTCATCTTCTGGGCATGATGAGCTTTATAACTATGTCTGGATCTACAGTGGGTATGATGGCTACATTGATTTTGCAAATCGCAATTACGATTATGTGAAGTTCTCAGTAAGATGTGTCGCAAAATGATCAGAACATAATCCGTCATTCTACTGGATACTAAGAAAAACCTTCTCACTAAACAGGTTCTCATTTTGAGACAGGTCTACTGAGGGTTTTATATCAATTCTTTGTTTTTTATTATTTTCTTCTTTTAAAACACTTCCAATTTCTATTCGCTCACCTCTCGTTAACTGAACTTGAGTCGTCAGTGCCATCGTTTCTTGATCCGTCGGTGGCTGAATAACTACTGGATTTGTAGGTTTGGGATTTTTTCTGACTTCAAGCGAGATTTCATAGCGATCAGCATTGATGAACCGGCACGTCCCTTTGATCTGGTCTTGATCATAGATAAGTTCAAATTCTTTTAAAGTTTGGATCTGGCCTACTTCACTCGAGGTTTCATTTGTATCGATTTGTTCAAGACTAATACCTTGGCCCGCCGCGATCTCAAGATCTTTTCCTTTTTTCGTTTTGATCTTTTCTACTTTTAACTGACAAGGATCACGCTTAAGACTTTCAGTAGAAAAGGCGATAGAAGCTTCTGGAAATGAGGATGTCATATATTTGTGTATGAGTCCGAAACGGTGGGGCCTCATTAAAATTGTGAGGCATTTGTCTTCGGTACGGGTCTCATCACTAGGAACCTTAATACTCTCAAACGATTTTCTGGCCAATTCCATCTGCCTTACAGACTGAAAGCAGTACTTTTCTGTGGATAAATCCTCAGCTTTTAGAAGAGTAGAAAAAAAAAGAAGCATAATTAGCATACGTTGATTATACTTCGAAAATATGCAAAAAGAACTTTCTTATTTAACACCCGAAGGTCACACAGTCTTAACTAGTCAGTTTTTGAAGAACAAAGGAACATGCTGTAAGTCTAGCTGTCTTCATTGTCCTTATGGCCATACATTAAAAAAACTTGGCCTTCAATTTTCAGATGTGACTGAGAGTGATACTGAGCTGATCGAGTCAATCATGCATCAGTCGGGTATGACCCAAGTCGACTGGAAATCTTTTTCTTTTGATAATATTAAAATCATTAAAATTAAGAATACAGTTTGTGGATTATTTTTAAAAAATCATATTGTGATTAAACATCTCTACCTACTTCCTCATTTTCAAGACCAGGGTTTATCTAAGGAAATGGTAGAGAGTTATTTTTTTAGTTAAACTATAAAAGTCCAATCAAGCTGAAAACGATGAAGCTCCCAATAAGGATGAGGAACGATTTGCTAATCCAAAGGTCTTGTTCTGTTACCATACTGCCCTCCGAAAAAAAATTGTTAAGATACAGCAGCTCTTAAGTTCTAACATTCGCTAGAGCTAAACTGCGGAATCTTAGTTATTTTAAGAAAAATCTCTACAAAAAATATTTTTCAAAGATATCAATATCACTATCGACTGCAGATAAAACGTCGATAAGATCTGATGCCATTTCAGCGGCAAGTTTTTCGTCTACTTCGTAACGAGTAATAAGTTCAGCTTGAATTTTAAGAAAGAGCTCTGCTTCATTTGTGTGTTTAGTATAATCGAGTGCGTGTGCCAACATAACCGTCCTCCTTGACGAGTATTAAGCGTTTCAATATCTCAGTAGACTAAGTTTGAACTAGTACGTTCTAAGTATTCCAACAAGGAGACCGCGAATCTCGCATTCCTTATCTTTGACGATGATGGGTTTCATCGTTTTATTAGCAGGATGAAGTTCAATTTGTTTTGATCTCTTAAAGTATTTTTTTAAAGTTGTTTCGTTATCAACGACAGCTACGACAATTTGACCGTTTTCTGCTTGCGTAGAGTGCTTAATGATTGCAACGTCGCCACTTAAAATTCCTTCTTCAATCATAGACTCACCTTTAACTTTGAGAGCGTAGTGTTGTCCTCGCCCAAGCATATGGACTGGGACACTAATAAGATCTGAGTTTTCGATAGCCTCAATAGGTACACCCGCAGCAATATTTCCCAGTAAAGGAATTTCTTCAGAATTTTGTTGAACAGCAGAAGGCATAAGGCCTCTAACAGAATGAGAGTCGTTGTTAAGATACCCCCCGGCCGTTAAGTACTTAATATAATCTTGTACTGAGCCCAAGGATTTAAATCCAAAGTTCTCTTGAATTTCTTTTTGAGTGGGAGAGTAACCATTCTCTCTCACATAACCAGTGATATAGTCTAAAACGTCTTTTTGTTTTTTTGTTAAGGCCATACAGTACTCCGTATTCTTTCCGTATAAGGATAGTTTAGGCGTAATGTTTCCGTAAATCAACTGGAAAATGAAAATTTTCTGGAGAAAGCGTTAATCTTTTTTTTGTTCGAGACTTTTCAGATAGATAGCCTCGTCTTGAATACTTTTAAAGAGAGCATTCAAGCTTTTGCTGATTGAGGCGAAAACTTGCTGGACCGAAACTTCTTTATTGAGCAACCAGTGATCTGTTGTCGCTTTATAAGTGTAACTTAAATTTGTCTCATTGGGCGAGGTAGCGGTGAGAGCAAATGTTAATAAACTTGTATCAAAAGCCGAGTCATTTTTAAACTCTGGATTTGTAAACTGATGAATTTCGTTATCGGTCAGCATCCTTAACGTGATGACAACGGATTTTAATTTTTCATTCTGTTTTTCTTCTTTAACTTGAACAAGTTCATGATAGCTCAGAAGACCTCTGTTGTAAGCTCTTCGTCCGAGCACGTAGGTTTCGTTAAACTGTTTATGGGATTCTTGAGGTTTTAGGTTTTTGATAACAAAAGTTTCAATGAAGTGATCGTTGTGATGTTTGCAGTTAAACCCTTCTGGAGTATATTTTCGCATGTTACGATGAGAGTTGTTACACCGGTCTGTGAAATTTGTGATAGAAGCTTTGATAATCTCGATAGGAAAAGGAAACTTCTTTTCGATAAATCCCTGATAAGTCCTGAAAGAATCTTCTTTACTAGACTCCAGTGTAACACCATCCAGGGTCTCTTTTTTAGGCGTTTCAGCAGTTACTTGTTGAATCCATGAAAGAGTAAAAATTAAGCCGATAATGAGTTTTTGCATCCTCTAGATCCCAACAAATGTGCAAGATAACTTTTCAGAACTTTGATTACCTAAATCGGAGCTCGAGAGTCTCGCTTTATAGGTCTGACCCCATCTTGGATTTTGGTCTGGCCATAGATCAATTTCAAGTCTTAGCCCACCACCAACGTAATCAATTCGACCGAAAGATGTCGCACGAGTTGTTACTGTGTAAAAATAATTATCCTGATCAACGGCCAGACGGGCCTGTTTAAAGTATGAGCCTCGCGGAAATGCTTGCTCAACCTCTATAGAAACGACTTTCTCTTGGACCTTGCCTTCACACTCCACTTCATTGAAGCTTGCAAACGCTGAAAGGCAAAAGAGTAGACTAAGTAGAGTTAAAGTTATTTTCATAAGCACCTCATTTAATGGTTTGGTAAGTAACACTAAGCACTTCATATGTTAGTTCGCCCGAAGGGACTTTGACGAGAACTTCATCACCAACGGCTTTTCCAATAAGACTTTTTCCAATAGGACTTTGCCAGCTAATATGACCTTTTGCAGTGTTCACTTCGTCGACACCTACGATTGTGAAGCTTTTTTTTACATCCGTTTCATCAATAACTTCCACTGTGGCGCCAAATTGAATCCTTTGAGATTTAATTTTTAAGGGGTCCACGACTAAAGCTTTCTCAAGTCTTTGTGAAAGAAATCGAATGCGTCGGTCTATTTCTCTTAAGCGTTTTTTTCCATAGAGATAGTCAGCATTTTCTGAGCGGTCTCCATTGCTTGCGGCCCATTGAACAATTTTAGTGACTTCTGGGCGTTCTATTTTGACAAGGTTCTCAAATTCGTCCATGAGTTTTTGATAACCCTGTGGAGAAATGTAGTTACTTTTTTCCATGAATCTGTTCAATCTCAATTAGAGCTTCGTGGATAACATCTTTTAAGTCCTCCCCACAGCTTTTGGACTCTTTATAAGTTTTCATGGACTGAATTGGAAGGAGAGAGGTTTTATTTTGAAGAAAATCATCGATCTCTTCGATCAATCTCATGAGCTCAGCTTCTTCTTCCTCTTTTTTCTCAGCCAAGCAGGCCTGTAGGACAAATTCTAGGATAAAAGGAATTCTATTCTCATCGGCCTTAAGGATTTTTTTCTTTTGATAGAAGTAGTACAAAATCCCAAGGATGGTTAGAAGGGCTATTTCAAACAAAAGATTCTGCCAGTTTTGACTCATTGTTTTCCTTAACTCGTAGTCGACTCTCATTTCATAAGGAATAGTTTAGAGTAGCAGAGATGGAATGATGAGGCGTTTTTTTATATTTCCCCGAGTGGTCTTGTCGGATTTGAGGTGTAATGCTTTGTTTTTCTATTAAAAAGAAACCTAAAACAACCTTAAATCCCAAAAACTAATAAACCGATAAGAGATCTAACGAGGTGGTTACAATGTTTCATGCCAAAAGTTTAAAAGATCTTCTGAAAACAGTGCCTCTAACTGAAGACTTCTTCACGGGTCTCGATGCCTTTCACTTGAACTTTATCGATATGTGCTTCAAGAAGTCTTTGGATGAACAAATCGGGATGATGTCTGAAGTTGAATTTACCAATTACCAGGTATTTCTGAAATATAAGAGTGAATACGAGGAAGAGTTCTACCCTGAAATAAAGACCTTGAAAAAAGTGTCATAATCTTAATTAAACTAACTTCCTATCGTCACCACCAGAGCTGAGTGTTATGCTTTTCCTACATCTTTGGAGGGAAAGCATGAAATGGTTAATCGCATCGTTATTTGTTATCAATACTGCCTGGGCCGAATATTCAAAAATTGTTCCTTCCTTTCTTGAAGCGGCCGAGATTTATGTCAAAAATACTCCTGAAGAACTTGAAACTCTGGTGTTGAGACCGGATATTAAAGCTGTCTTGAAAGTCTTGAGTGATGCTCAGATTGATCCTCACATTTTAGAGAGAAGAATTGATACAAAAAGTAGTGCTGTAGAATTGAGAGCGGATGATCAGTATGATGGATGGATAGAGAATCCTGATAAGAGTTTTCGTAAGCCGGTAGAACTTGCAGTTCAGGCTTTTCGCTTAGATGTTGTTGATGCAAGTGATGGATGGTTAAAGGATGATGTCTACGCTTATTTCTTTATTACCGACGGAGTCATTCCTACAGGTAAGGTGACATCGATCTATAAAGGTGTTGGGAGTGGTGAGAGTTTTTTCTTCAATCAAGTCGACCGGGCCATCTTTCCTTTGATCGGAGTCCCTGCAAAAGCTCCTGAGAATCATCTCATTATTGATTACGGAATTATTGAGTCAGACGGTGATGATGTCAAAGAGATGCAAAAGCTTTCTGCGATTATTATTGATATTGCGATCAGCGTATACGCAAGCTATAACCCACAAAGTTCCCAAGTCATTGTGAGTCTTCGAAAAGAGATTAAGGCCTTAGCAGATCTTCTCTTATCCCTGAATAGTGATGACCGGTTAGTCACAGGATCCCTTGGCTGGAAGAGTGCCGAGCTTGAGCGCATGCTAAGAACCGAAACCTACGTTGAGTTAAAAAAGACACATCAAGGTGGAGGACAGTTAACCAGCTGGCAGTACGATCTTTGGTTCAGGATACTTAAAAAGTAATGGAGCCGTTTGCTTCTTATTGGTCAGATAAATCTAGGCCAGTGCTTGAAGCCGATATTGCAATTGTCGGGGGCGGCTACGTCGGTCTCTCAGTTGCGTATTGGCTCACAGAAATAAACCCGGGTTTGAAAATTATCGTCCTCGAAAGAAGTTATTGTGGGGCAGGTGCGAGTGGCAGGAATGCCGGATTTCTCACTGTCGGGAGTGCTTCTTTTTACAAAAGTGTAAACTCCCAGTGGGGAAGGGAGCTTTCTTTAAAACTTAACCAGTTTGGACAAGAATCATTAAATCTAGTCTTCGAAAAAATTCTAAAACCATCGGCAGGTGTTTCATACGAGAGCTCTTCTTCAATGACGCTGCTTCATTCTTTGGAGCATTACAAGAGCATACTAAGTGAGGACTTTGATCCTCTCGGCTTTAATTTCAGCTTCCGTGAAAATCATCAACTCGCGGGGCTTCTTAGAGAAAAATTCTTTGGTTCCCTGGAGTCTGGTATTGAATATAAAATCAATCCGATGCATTTAATAAACGTTCTTAAAAATTGCAACGAATCGCGAAGGGTACGAATTTTAGAAAAAGAAGCTGTTTTCAATATTACGGCCGAAGGCCTCGAGTCTAGCAAGTACCGGATAAAGGCAAACAAAATAGTCCTTGCACTCGATGGTTATTTTTCTCAGTTTCACAGTACTTTTCATGGCAAAATAATCCCTAGACGGGCCCAGATGCTCGCAGTTGGGTTGCCAGAGGAATTTGATTGCCCTCACCTCTATTACGATTCTCCAGAGAGGGTCTATTGGAGAACTGTGGATCGCCGGACTCTTTTGATTGGCGGAAAGCGCCTCTTAGATGCTGAAGCCGAGGTGGGAGAATTTGAAAAGATCTCACTTAAAATACAAACAGGACTGGAAAATTATTTGAAAGAACAGCTTGGTTTAAAAGAATATAAAATTTTGCACAGATGGTCTGGAACCATGGGATTTACGGAACATGAACTTCCATTTAGTGAGGCGGTGACTGCCCCAATTGAAACTTACATCCTTGGTGGGTTTAGTGGGCACGGTATGGGGTTTGGTTTTGGAGCAGCGAAAGATCTTGCTGAGGTTGTGAGTGGTGAGAAGCGGCCAACATTTTTTGGTCAGTTTAAGAGAGAGCAATTTATCATATGAAAAAGACACTAGTTATTTTAAGTTTTCTTTCTCTCATCTTTGCAAGTCTTGGAGTTTGGACTTGGAAGCGATTAAATTTTGCTCCTGTCTCTTCGAGTGAGCTTCGTCTCTCACTGGATGACGTCGTCGATAGTATGGACCCAGCAAAAGCCTACAGTGATGATTCACTTCTTCTTTCCGCCCAGGTACTGGAGCCTCTTTACCAGTATCATTATCTTAAACGTCCTTACGAAATTCAACCTCTCTTAGCAGATGGTTTACCACTTATTTCAGATAAAGGGTTGACCATAACGATTAAAATCAAGAAAAATATTTTTTTTCATCCCCATCCTGCGTTTAAAGGAGAGAAGAGAGAATTAACTGCCGAGGATTTTATCGTACAGCTCAAGAGGTTAACTCTTGATGAACTGAGGAGTCCTGGTCGAAGTTTGTTTCAAGATCTCATCGTCGGTTTTGATAGTTATAAAAATGAGATCCAAAATAACTGGAAAAAAATACCAACACATCCCATGAAGGGTCTTAGTAGTCCAGATAAGCACACATTAGTTATTTATCTAAAAAAAGTGGAATCAAATTTTATCTATTATTTAGCATTGAATTTTACGAGCCCTGTTCCTTGGGAAGTTGTGAATTATGAAAAAAATAATCTGAATCATGTTCTCATCGGAACTGGCCCCTATCTTTTTCGCGGCTCACAGGGAGAGTACCTAGAGCTGCAAAAGTATAAAAATTATAGAAATGACTTCTATCCCACGTCAGGTGATAGATACGCGAATGTGCAAAACCTTTTGACCTCATCAAAAGAAAAGATCCCTTTTATCGACACGGTCAAATTTTATGTCACGGCCAACGAAGAACAGAGATGGTCAAAGTTTATGAATCATGAAATTGATTTGTTGACTGTTCCGAAGACTCTTCTTCCTAGACTGTACGATGAAAAAGGCGAGTTAACTCAAGAGTTGCAGCAAAACGATGTTGTACTTAAACATTTTCCTATCCTTGCAAACCGTTGGCTTGCTTTCAATATGCGAGATCCTATCATTGGCAAAAATGTCAATCTGAGAAAGGCTATTGCTTATGCGATTGATTATGAGAAATACATAAAAGTCATGTCCCAGAATACGAATTTACGAGCAAACTCTATACTTGTTCCAGGTATTTCTGGTTATCTTCCTGCAAAGGATTCTCGTTTTACTTATAATCCGGACTTGGCCAAAAAATACCTTAAGCTCGCTGGATTTGATTCAAACAATGCTCCCGTTATCACGTATTCAACCCGAGGCAATCAAGGGATCAACTTACTCGAGGCCAATTTCATCAGAGAGCAGCTTGAAATGATCGGTCTCAAGGTAAGAATCCAAGTCCTAACGTTTTCTGAGTTTTTGACGAAGGGTCGCGCTGGGGAGCTGATGTTTTTTACTGATAACTGGTTGTTCGATTATCCGGATGGAGAGAATATCCTGCAGTTATTGGTTTCAACCAATTTTCCTGGAATCAATAAGTCGGCCTACGCAAACAAAGAAATTGATGCACTTTATCTTAAGCTAAAAGAAACAAATAATGTCGATAAGAAAGACCAAATTGTCCACGAAATGGAAGACATCATCTTTGCAGATCTTCCTTGGATTCCTATGATGTACGAAAGTTCATTCGTTCTCCAGTATCCAAAGTTAAAAAACTTTCGTAAATCGAGTATTATTAGAAACTACATTAAATATTTAAAAATTGAGAACTAGAGATGGATTTATCAACGCTATCGGACAGACTGAGATCTAAGATTTATACTGAAGGTAATCTTTCGGTAAGTGTGAGAAAAGGCCGGCTTGAAAAACTAAAGAAGACGATTCTTTTGAAAGAGGAGGATATTAATCTCGCTTTGAAAAAAGATCTTGGGAAATCATCTTTTGAATCTTACGCCACTGAAGTCGGTTTCATCTTAGAAGAAATCAACTGCATGCTAAAAAATCTGGAGACGTGGTCAAAAGTTAAAAAGGTAAAAACACCTTTAACGTTGTTCCCGGGCTCGAGTGCGATTTACCCAGAACCTTATGGGGTCGTTCTGATTATTTCTCCGTGGAACTATCCATTCCAGTTGTGCCTTTCTCCTTTCCTTGGTGCCATTACTGCAGGGAATAGAGTTGTGATCAAGCCCTCTGAGTATGCACCTCATACATCTGCGATCATTAAATTGATCCTAACAGAAGTTTTTGAGGAGAATGAAGTTCAGGTTGTTGAAGGGGCATTAGAAGTGACTCAAGTACTTCTCAAGCAAAAGTTTGATTACGTTTTTTTTACCGGGAGTACTCCGGTTGGAAAAATTGTCATGAAAGCCGCTTCAGAATACCTAACTCCTGTGACTTTAGAGCTAGGTGGAAAAAGCCCATGCCTAATAGAAGAGTCGGCCAATCTCGATGTGGCCGCGAGACGTTGCGTTTGGGGAAAATTTCTCAATGCCGGACAGACTTGTGTGGCCCCTGATTATGTTCTTGTTCCTCGGAATTTACAGGACGCATTTATCGAAAGAATGAAATTTCACCTTGAAGCTTTCTACGGTGAGGACCCGTCAAAATCTGAAGACTATCCACGAATCGTAAACGAGAAGCATTTTGATCGCTTGAGTGGACTTATCATTAAAGACAAAGTCGCTGTAGGTGGAAAAACCTTGAGGGATGAAAAGTACATCGCACCTACAATCATGAAGAACGTGATCTGGGATGATAAGTTAATGGAAGATGAAATCTTTGGCCCTCTCTTACCAGTGATTCCGTATGAAAATCTCACCGATGCGATCGGGAAAGTCATCAGTTTACCTAAACCTCTTGCCTTCTATGTTTTTTCTGAAAATGACTACAAATCCCGACAAATTATCGAAAAGGTTCCATTCGGTGGTGGGTGTATCAATGATACAGTCATTCACCTGGCCAACCCAAATCTTCCGTTTGGGGGAGTCGGAACAAGCGGAATAGGGAGTTATCATGGGAAGAGGAGCTTCGATACCTTTACTCACTACAAGTCTGTTTTTGAGCAAGGGACAAGGGTGGATATCCCACTGAGATATCCACCCTATAAAGGAAAACTTAGTTGGTTAAAGCTTTTTCTACGTTAGAGCTTGTAGCTTGCATCATAGAACGGCTTAGGTGCCTGTTTCCAGCTTGCGATCTCACGATTTTGATTCGGAGATTTCATGTGGGTATAATGCACGGCCAGAAAGCTCCAGAACATAAAACAGAAAACCGAAGTAAAGTAACTAGTCAGTTTATGAGTCATAAAATCCCTCCTTTTTACTAAACTAATCGGAAACACTGGCCTAAAAGTTGAGGTGTTTTTTCCTCCTGAATTGAAGGAGTTATACATCGTTAAGATGTTGTCGGACTTAAATCTTATAGATTATGATCAAATGACATAAAAGTTCTAAAAAGGGTCCTTCAAAGTGAAAGTCTGCTTTCTCTTATTATTTTTAAATCTGTGGTTTATTCCATCATCCTATTCTCAACTGTTAAAAGAAAAAGTCCTCATCGGGCGTATTGAGTGGGTGAACTTGCCTGAACTTAAAGTGAAGCAAAAGGCGAGGATCGATACCGGAGCGAAAACGACATCTCTTCATGCCGTAAATATTGAAGAAGTCGAACAGCGCGGGGAGCTTTTTGTCAAATTTCAGACCACTGATGGTGATGGGAAAATTGTAGAAGTTGTTCGTAAAGTTGATACGACTCAGAAAGTGTCTAACACCTCTGGCGTTGTGACAAAACGTTATGTCATTAAAGAGAAAATAAAAATTGGAACAATTGAAAGAGAAGTCCTTGTAAACCTTAATGATCGCTCTAAGATGGATTACAAATTCCTTGTCGGAAGAAATCTTCTCTTGGGCAGATTTATCGTTGATGTGGCCCGCTCACATGTACTGGGTGATTAAGAAATGAAAAAACTAGTCGTTTTTATTACGGCCTTCCTCCTTGTTTTCCCTGTCGGGCTTTTATTTTATAAATCACAAGTGCTAAAGCTCTCGCTCATTCCTCAGATGGTGGATGATGTTTGGAATTTTCACATGACAGTGAAGCCAAAAGGAAATGTCCAGAGCTTCTCTTTTCCTATTCCAAAATCTGGGCCTGGTCAAAAACTCGTGGATGAAAAAATTCGCTCTAAAGACCTTGCCGTTTTTGTGGATTCGAATTCTGATTCAAATCTCGCGACGTGGTCATCAAAAGAGCAAATCAAAAGAAGTGTCTCTTACTCTGCGAGGGTAGATCTAAAACCGATTCATATTGATAAGATTCCAAAAGATTCCACCGAGACGTATCCAAAAGGTCTTCAAGAGTACTTAACAGTTCCGGAGCTCTTGCCTGAGGATAGAGACGCGATCCAGACGCTTGAGGGAGCTATTCTAGAGGGAAGTGAAGATAAAACGTCTTTGATTAGAAAGATTTATTACTATGTAGAGGAAGAGATACAGAGAAATACGGATATTAAAACCATCCACGAAACTTTAAATACTGGCAAAGGATCACCATTAATTAAGGCGAAGCTTTTCAACATCATGGCAAGACGTAATGGGGTTCCATCTCGTATTGTTGTTCTCGTTAGAATGCCTGAATTAAAGCCAAATAAGGAAGAAACCAAGCTTCGTTTTACGTTCGCAAATGAGGTCTTTCTTGCCAATAAATGGATCCCAATTGATACAAACCGCGGGTACTTTGCTGAGAGACCTGATAATTTTATGGTTATCCATAGAAACTATCAAGAGATCGAAAAACTCATTTCAAAGAAACGTGCTAGTTATTCGATCCAAGCAGAGCGAGCTTGGATTAACAGATACAATAAAGCGGAATTTAAAAAAGAAGTCATGAAGTCTGACTCTATCTTTTCGAAGATTAGTCTGTATCGTTTACCGCTCCCGCTTCAGACAATGTTTACAACAATTCTTTTAATCCCAATTGGAGCATTAGTTCTATCTCTTGCTCGAAATATGATCGGGATACCAACATTTGGTATTTTTACTCCGATTCTTCTAACTCTCTTTTTTAAGGAAACGTCGTTTGGCTTTGGGATGTTATTTTTTGGAGTCGTCGTCCTGATTGGTATAGGCGAGAGATACGTCCTTGATAAGTTTTACTTACTCGCGGTACCAAGGCTCTCAATCATTTTGACTTTAATCATCATGCTCATGCTCGGTTACTCTTTTTATACTGTGGAGATGACTAGTTTGTCTCAGAAGCACCTTGCGTTTTTTCCGATTGTCATTGTTACTACGATCATCGAAAGGCTATCAATCCAGCTTGCTGAAGAAGGAGTCTTAAGTACGTTAAAAACTCTTTTAGGAACACTCGTCATTGTTGTTTTAATTCACTCTCTTTATTTTATTTCACCGCTTGAAATGTTTATGTTCACAAATCCGGAACTTCTTCTAACGGTCATCGGATTTTTGATCCTCATTGGAAAATATAAAGGCTACCGTCTCTCTGAGTTCATTCGTTTCAGAGACCTCGTGAAGCAAAAGAAAAAACTGGAGTCATTGCCACATGATCTTCCGTGACCTTAAAGAGATGGGTATTTTAGGGATTAATAACCGCGTTGGGCGCTATATCCTACGTCACAATAAACGTGCCAATTATCCTCTCGTTGACAATAAGGTTCTAACAGCTCAACGGGCCGAAGCCTGGGGAATTGCTACCCCCGAAAACTATCATATTGTGCAAAATTACGGGTCTTTAAAAAATTTGCACTTAAAGCTCATGAATTATGAGTCGTTTGTGATTAAGCCGGCCAACGGATCTCAGGGAAATGGGATTATCGTCTTTAAGGAAATTATTAAAGAAGAAAAAGATGGTGAAATAAGAATCATCTGCAGACGATCAAACGATAAGCTCATGGACATTGATGAGGTTAAGCATCACATCTCCGGGATATTGTCTGGTCTTTATTCGTTATCTGGTCATAGCGATACAGCAATTATTCAGGCCAAAATTGATAAGCATCCAATATTTGATGATTACTCTTACGGAGGAATTCCTGATGTGAGGGTGATCGTCTTCGAAGGCTTTCCCGTCATGAGCATGGTCCGTCTACCGACAAAATCATCAGATGGTAAGGCCAATCTTCACCAAGGTGCCATTGGTGCGGGAATCAATTTATGGGATGGACGAACTAACAATGCAGTGATTAGAAATCAGGTTGTAGACACGCATCCAGATACTGGCCATAAATTAATAGGTTTAAAGTTACCATTTTGGCCTGAGATTTTAGAACTCGCGGCCCGTTGTTACGATATGGTTGAGCTCGGTTACTTAGGGGCCGATATCGTTTTAACTCCCGATCAAGGACCCATCCTTCTTGAGCTGAATGCCAGACCGGGTCTCGGCATTCAGATTGCAAATTTAGCAGGCCTCGTTCCTCGTCTTGAGAAGATAAGAAACGAAGCACCTAAAGATTTGTTAGCAAAAGAGCGTGCTGAATATTCGATGAAAAATATAAGATAAGATTTGAGTTTATTTCACAAATTTTAATAATGCTCTAAAGATTTATTCGAAATTTTGGGAGTTAACAAGTTAACTCCCAAAATAGTTACTTAATACTTTGAACACATATAAAGTGTGCGCGATCACTCACGTTTCGTCTAAAATAGTTTCCAGTCCTTAAATCAAGCGCCTTGTTGTAATAATCACTGAAAGTTCCGGCAGGATTTTTGGTTGTAGTCCACATCCAAGTACCCAAATCATCCCCTGAGCCAATTGTCTTCATGATATTTTCTTCGTATGCGGAGTAAATCTCTTCGCTTGTTGGTAACCGCCAAATCAAAGTATTACCAGTATTAACAGGTGACAGTCTTGAACACATTTTACCGGCAGTACTGTAATCGACCCAATCTGAAAAAAGATTTGTCCATAGAAGGCCAGTACTTTCCTGAAAATGAATCTTCAAACCGCCATCAAGAGTCGACACAAGAGTGAAATTTTTCACGGCTTCATCTTTTTTAAAAAAACAATTTCGAATCCTGTCGTTAAGTGTACCAGTAATACCACAAGTTTCTTTTTGATTGAGTCCAAATTCTTTTTCTAAGAATAGATTTATTTCAGTCGTAGTGGTGTTCTCGGCTAAAATCATTGAAGTAAGCTGGCGCGCAACTCGTGAATCCTTAGCACCAAATTTTCGAAGCAATAAATATATTGCTTCATGTGTAACGAGCGCAAACTTATTTAGATTTGGTTTTGTGAGATTGTTATAAATATCACTCGATACAAGTATGTTATCCTGGTTGATGAAGTTGGCCAGTTGCTCAAATTTACATCCTCTTCTGATAATTGTTGGAAGAGCATCATCCGTGAGAAGTAACTCGTTACCCTCTGGAATAAACTGAAAAGATTGATCAAGTTTTTCCATTGCTTTTACAATTCTTAAATAGAGTACAGGATAATTTACTAATAAACTCTCAATCATTTTTATTCTGTTCTCATATGACCTTGCTTCATCGTAGATTTTTCCATGTAGAACCTCACCCTCATAAAGGTCCAAAATTTGCGCTGACTTGATAGAGTCATCTTGATTCCTGCAAACAACGGATACACCGCCATTTCCTCTCTCTCCCGCAAAAGAATTCAAGGCAAAAAGCCAAGTCAAACAAAGTAGAATTTCTTTCATAAATATATCTCCGGTTAATTTAATATCTGTAAAGTAGGTAGTTCCTATTACCTATAAAATTATTTTGGGGAGTTTGTTTCTATCGTTCCCCAAAATACTATTCAATACATCAGGATTTACTTCGCTACACAACGTACGTGGAAACGATATCCATAATTAGTTTCAACTCCTTGGAATTCTCCGACTTTTGGAATAAAAACTACTTCAGCTTTTGAGGTCCAGAGTGGCAGATCCATATTGGGAAGAAAGCGGCCAATACCATTTCTGTCAGCAACCCTAAAGTCACTTTTAGATGGTACTACCCAATCAATTCCATTAAAGCCTTCAAGTTCTTTTTTGCACCACTGGTCAGTTGCTTTAAATATAAGTTTATCTTCTAGTCGGTCACTCCATAAAAGACCGCTAGCTAGATCTTTATATATTTCTTTTCGATCTTCTGATCTTTTCACAAGCGCAAATCCACCTTTGAGAAAATTGCAATCAGTTATTCTCTCTTGAATACTACCTTGAAGACCACAAATACGATTGTGATTAGCACCAATCATTTCGTTAATCATTCTTTGGTCAGCATTTACTGCTAGTAGCTGAGCCGTTAGTTTTCGTGAACGTTGTGAATCTTTATCCCCCTGTGTTCTAAAAATAGTGTAAACGGCTTCATGAACAAGCAAAGCAGCTTGATTGAGTGTATCTAGTTCATCATAAATTTCCTGAGAAACAAGTAATTCATTTTTACTTGTATAATTAGCAAGCTGTTCAAAGTCACAGCCATCTTTTTTAATTGGAGGAAACGCATCATTCGTTGGAGTAAGACTGTTTCCTTTTGGTACAAATGTAAGATTTGCACGAACTTTTGCTAGTTCATTTTGAAATTTAATTAAAAAATCTGAGTTAGTCGTGAGCATTTTCTGTGCTGAATCGATCCTCGATTCGACTTCGAAAGTATTGTCATACTTTCTTCCAAAACGTATCGTTCCCTCGTAAATATCTAAAACTTCAGCTGAGATAATTTTTTTATTAATATCTCGGCAAACGACCGATACACCACCATTTCCTCTCTCTCCAGCAAAAGAGTTAAAAGAGAGAACAAATAATCCCAATAATACCAATTTCATAATATTTCCTTAGTGTTTTCTAAATTGATTGTTTGTTAGCGGACAAAATTGAATGGCTAGTTGGTAAACATCTGTTTTATTCCCATCTCTAAGCAATGCCGTCATTTTTTGACGGAATTCTCGAATGATGGTTTTGACCTCCGGTAGTTTTTCAAGATCCATCGCGATCGTCATCGACGACACATCTCTTAGCTCTACCTCGATTTCATCTAATTTTTTTGCACTTATTAAGATCGCTTCTCGATTTCCGGCCATAATAGCTTGGGATTTTATATCTTCAGTCGTCCGGATATTCGAATGAACTTTTACCCATTGGTTATTCTGATTTTGTTTAAGAAGACCACAAGTGACTAGATTCGTAACGACTACTTCTGCTCTGTTTAGAGTGATACCTAGTCGGCCAGCAATTTCAGGCAACGAAAAATCAAATTCTGAAATATCAAATAAATCTAAAACAACAAAATGTTCCCATTCAGCTATAACTTTGAAATAAGATTCATCTAGAATAAATCTCTCATCCGATTCATCAATTTTAATTTCATCCAAACTTGTTTTTGATTTGAATAAACTTTCCATAAATAGTGTTCTTTCTTTTGGGCCAAGCCGAAGCTTGTCACAAACGGTGGAAGCATTTTTGAGAGGAAGCGGTCTTCTCCCTTTTAATATTTGACTTAGGGTCGCATGGTGAAGACCAATGTCGCGAGCATATGCTCTTAAGGAGTATGTTGAATTTGATTTTTGTTTGATTGAAAAATCATGTCTTATTTTTTGAACGTAATATGCGCTTGTTTCCATGAATTTTGATATAACACATTTTTTGCTCCAGATAAGATGCGACTGTAAACAAAGTGGTGCAGACTATTGCACCATGAATTTATTTCTCTTGAGTGCTGTGAATAGAAAACGCTGTCTTTTGCATTTTTAAGATTTCGATAGTTTTAGAGATGAAATATTGATCTATGATAATTTTATTAAAGCCGAAGGCTTTGGATTTCGGTAAAAAATATAGAACTTGTAAAACAATAACCTTTTATTGTGTCTTGCTACTAACATAGGCGCTGTTTTTAACTCAAAAAAATATGTGGTTATAAAATGGACTCATTCGTCAAATCTCTTGTCTATAACTCCAAAAGATACTTTTACATTGCTCTCTCTATCTTTGTTGTCTTTTCTTTAGGTCTCGTTCAATGGAAGAATGACTTTAGTACTCCTGGCTGGTTTTCAAAAGATTCGCCAAGAGTTCATAAGCTCAAAGACTATGTTAGAAAGTTTGGCAATCAGAGTACCAACTATGCTGTTGTAGGTGTTACGTTTCCAGAAAGCGAAATCGATCTCGGTCATATTGAGCTGCTGAGTGAAAAGATTAGTAAACTAAAATATGTTGAAAGCGTTGAATCCATTACTAGGTATAAAACAACATATTATGAAAACGGTGAAATTAAGACAAAGAAATTATTAGATAGATATCCAGAACAGTCAGATTTTCTTCGTAATATTGAAAACCACCCAATACCTATCAATCATTTAATCTCTAAAGATAAAACTTTTTATATTATTCATGCAAACGTGAACGATGAGGTTGATTATAAAAATCTAAGCACGGAATTTATTACGACACTTGAAAAAGAGGTTAATAAGTATAAAAAAATAAATGCAGATTACATGATTCTTGGCTCATTGAGCGTGACTCATAATTTTGGAGAGTATTCAAAAATAGATAATCAAACTGTTTTGCCGGTCATGATTCTATTAACTGTTTTAATTTTATTTTTTCGATACAGAAATTTTTCGTTAGTACTCTCGTCTCTGGTGATTATAGGCATGAGTTCGACATCCGCTTTCGGGATCCTTTTTTATTTAGGAAGAACTTACAATAATGTCATCGCGATCATTCCAGGTTTAATCCTTGCAACTGCGATAGCTCAAACGGTGCATGTGTTTTTGGCCTTTAATGAAAATTTTGATGAATCAAATTCAAAAGAAAAGGCTTTAATCTCTTCCCTGTCAAAGAACCTCATTCCGACTTTTTTGACATCATTGACTACGATCGTGGGCTTTCTTGCGATCAGTTTTACTGAGCTTATGCCGTTGAGTTCGTTAGGGATAGGATGTGCTATCGGGACTGCTCTAACGTGGCTGAATACTTACTTCATTGCTCCTCATTTGATTTTAAAATTTCAGATGTTTTCAGTGAAAATCAAGGATGTTAGTGGCCAGGAAAGGAATTTGCTCACAGGACTTGTTGCACTTATTGATAGATACAAGGTTTCAATCTTCGCTTCCATTTCTATCATTAGCGCTCTCTGTCTGTTTTATTCAACAAAAGTGGTCGTAGATTCGGATCTGCTGAATTACTTTCCGAAGGATTCAAAAATAAGCAAGGATTACTACCACGGAAAAAGAAAGATGGAGGATGCGTTCAGGCGATATCCACTAGTAATTGATTCAGGTGTAGCTGACGGCGCATTAAATGCTGACTTTCTAAGAAAGGTCGATCAGTTTATTGGCTACTTGTTTCAACAATCCGAGGTGAAAAAAGTGTTCTCAGTACTTGATAATATTAAAGAGATGAATCAGGCCAAACATGGAGGAGACCCAAGATTTTATGTTCTTCCTAATTCTACAGCCGAAATTAAAAATTTGATTACGGATTATAAAAATAGGATTTATCCGTCCCGAACGATTGACTACCGACTATCTAATGACCAGAGATTTATTAAACTAAGGATTTATACGAGTCTTGAAGGAACAAAAGAGTTCACTGAGAAAACAAATATTTATATGAATTTTGCTCGATCAAGTTTGAGTTTAACTATCGAAGAGGGTGGTTTTTTCGCCATTTATAACAAACTTAATGACCTTGTTGCGGATACGTTTTCAAAGTCTTCAAAGTTTGTTTTTTTTGTGATCTTTTTAATTATGTTGATAAGTTTTCGAAGCCTTTTTTATGCCGTCATTTCGATGATTCCGAATATTCTACCAGTTTCGATTATGCTCGCTTTCATGTATTGGCAGGGAATTTACATTAACATTGGTACAAGCATTGTCACCGCAATATGTCTTGGGGTTGCCGTGGATGATACAATCCATTTTATGTATCAATACATAAAATGGAGAAGATCCGGAAACGATGCCTTTACTTCATTAAAGCAGACCTATAAAAGTGCAGGCAATGCTGTTCTTTTTACGACCTTTATCCTTGTTGTTAGTTTTGGTTGTTTTTCCTTTGCGAGCTTTGTTCCGAGCCGACAATTTGGTTTCCTTTCTGCTTTAGGGCTTACGATTGCATTAGCTTGTGAGTTGATTTTAATGCCTTCGATACTTTTACTTTTGGATAAAAAGAAATATGTTTGACCTAGAGAAAGTAGTGATGCTGTTTGGTGTTCTCTTGATTGCACTAGTTATTGTCGAACTAGTTTATGCATTGAAGATGAAGGCAGAGGTATTCGAGTTTGCGGACTCTATAACTAGTTTAAGTCTTTTGAGTATTTTGTATGCCACTAGCTACTTCACCGTAACCCCTGTGGCCAGTTTGGCGAGTGCGATATGGTTGAAGTATTCACTCTTCACGATTCAAGAGGGGATTCTGCCATTTATTGTGTGTTTTTTATTTTGTGATTTGGCCTTCTATTTTTTTCACCGCGTTTCCCATCGAGTGAACTTATTCTGGGCCGCTCATTTAGTGCATCATTCATCAAATCACTACAATTTACTCATTTCTCTCAGAGGTGGCATCTTTCAAAGATCGATTTCTATGTTTTTTTATTTTCCTCTCGTGTTCCTAGGATTTTCACCAAACACTGTATTTGCTGTGGCCGCACTGAATTTATTAGTAAACGCTATGACTCATACACTTCTCCTTCCCAGGTTCCCTCGTTGGGTTAGTAAAATTTTTGTGACTCCAGATTTTCATCAGGTTCATCATGCAAATAATAGACTCTACTGGGATAAAAACTTTGGAGGAACATTTTCTATCTGGGATCATCTTTTTGGGACTTCGATGGAAAAAACTGAAAACCTTCAATTTGGTCTTTCGCCACAGATTAGCTCAACGAATCCTGTCGAAATAAATCTTTTGGGCTATAAAAAAATAATACAAAAGTATAAGGATAGTAATCGTAGCTTTTTAGCTCTTTGCCAAGCCGTTTGGCTTTACCCATCTTACTCTAGTGCTCGTTTTGTACTTGCAAATAACTTGGATAATAATCCATCAGAAAATTCCTCAAATGGATACAATAAGAATGAAAAGGTAGTAATTTTAGGGCAAGTCCTTTTAACCTTGGCCTTATCGATACCTATCATTCGTCCGCGTTCAGATTTAAATATTTTTTTGATGATACTAGATGTCGTCATTGTTGTTTTGGGAGCCTTGATAACAAATCTACTTTTGTTAAAAGATCATAATTTGAAAAAATGGTATTCGGTTTGGATGTTACTATGCCTTGTTTTTGTTATCTTCTTTTTCGCTCGTCAAAATTTTCATTAAAAATCACATGTACAGTACAGCGAGATGAGTCCTCTCACATGGTCTTCTTGAATATTGACCATGAAACGATGTTCCCCAAGTGCCAAATTACTTTAAACCATGGTCTGACATAAGTTCGGAGTTTTAGTTTCAGAATTGTATCTTCACGAAAAAATTCTAACTTGATCGGCCTCACGAGTCTGAAGCTCAATACGTATGAGCCGTAAAAGTAATCAAGGCTTCTATAATTGGGAGTTACTTCTCCGATTGCTCCGTGCAAGCTTAGTAGCGGTCCGTGATGAATGTTAAGTTCATGAGGATGAAATTCCCCTTCTTGCGAGTCTGATGCAAATTTGACTTCATACGGGAATATTTGTCCCTTGGTAAATGTTTCTCTTCGCTGAATTTTTTTCCAAACTAAATCTAATTCAGTCTCCGAATACTCAAAACTTCTGACATACTCATCAACAATGAAACCCTGTGGGCAATTAAGTTCTTGATTCATAAAGTCCCTTTATGTCCAATCCGTTTTATGTATAAAAATTTATTCTATGTATCTACCATTCAATCTCGCGAGCATCCCAATTTAAAAAGCTTCCGGTTTGATTGAAAGAAGTCTTAAAAATTAATTCGCAGATATTTGCGGCCGCTTCGTCTGGAGTGTGAATTTTATGAGTTATACGTGAATTAAATTTCTCACTGAGTCGAGTCTGTGTCGTACCGGGATGAATCGCCAATACTAAGGAGCGCTTATTTGTCCGCCCCCATTCAATAGCAATATTTTTTATAAAAGCATTGAGTGCTGCTTTAGATGCCCGGTATCCATACCATCCTCCCATTTCGTTCTCACCAATACTGCCTACCATGGCAGAAAGAGCAATAAAGGCAAAGCCTTCACCTACGAGATGGTTTCGAACAGTTTTCGCTAGGATAGGAGTCAAGACTGCATTAACTCGAAAATACTCAAGAAGCTTTTCTTCGTTAATTTCTCTCAAGCTTTTTTCTGGGCCCCCGAGTTGATTCTCAAGATAGCCTACAGTATTTATAACTAAGTCAAACCTTACACTCGGGATAGAGCTCAAAAACTCACTTAAGCTAGTCTCATTTATGATGCTTGATGTATGGCAAATGACTCGAGAGTTCTCAATTAGAGAGCGCGAGTGTGCGTAAACTGTGAGGGTGGAATTTTGTGCCAATAGATTATCCATTATGGCCTTACCAATTCCTCCAGTTGCACCGAGTATCAGAACATTTCTAACTTTATGAAGTTCTAACTTATCCATCTTAAACTCTTACTCAATTATTTTCTGAGGGCCTGATACTTTAGGAAAGCAGGTCTTGCTTGCAGTAAGTTTAACCAGTTGTTTACATTTGGGTATTCTGCAAGATCAATTCCGATCATCGGGCAAATACTGACGACACTCGCAGTATTAATATCCCCAATGGTAAAGTTCTCACCACTGAGATACTTTTTTTCGTGTAAAGAATCATTCAGTACTTTTAAAAGTAAGGGGATTTTTTTCAAGTTATTCTCTATGATAGAGTGATCACGTTTATGATCGGGCATAAAAACTTTTTGAATAAAAATCTCAATAATTGGTGGCTGGAGTTCAGAAGTTGACCAAAAACTCCACTGCATTGTGAGGCCCTTCTCACGGTCACTTTTTCCGAGAAGTTCATTTTTATATTTTTCAGCAATGTAATAATTAATTGCCATCGATTCAAATAGGATAACATCTCCATCTACCATGGCAGGTACTTTACCCATCGGATTAATTTTTAAATAGGCCTCTGACTTGTGCTCTTTATTTTTCATATCAACTTCTTGAAGAGAGTAGACGATGCCTGCCTCTTCTAATACCCAAACGCATCTTCCCGCACTTGATCTTGGACTTCCATAAAGCTTAATCATAATTTTCCTTGTGTATAAAAAGAGGTGATTTCAACTTTCATCAGATTGTAGGTTCTCAATGATTGAATAAAACTCTGGAACTGTTTGAGATAACATAAGACTACGTCTTATGAGTTCAGTATTTTTAAGCCCATCGAGCATAAAGCGCGAAACTGATTTTGACTGCTTTAAAAGTCCTCGCATAGAAATATTCTCAGACTCTAGGATTGCTTTATAGTCAGAAAAGAAAGACTGAATTTTCTTAAAAGTGCGTTCTCTGTTAACTTCAAACTGCCCCGTTTTGTAGTCTTGAGCGATCCATGGTGCTTTTAAAGCTCCACGTGCAATCATAACTCCATGACAGCCAGTTTGATTGAGCATCAAATTAATATCTTCTGTTTTCCAAATATCACCATTACCGATGATAGGAACTTTTGAAATCTGTACGGCCTTTTCAATAAAGCTCCACCTCGCAGGTGCTTTGTACATATCATCACGAGTTCTTGCATGAACGGTGATCATCTCTACGCCTTCATCGTTGAGCATCTTAATTGAATCTTCAAAACCAGAAGTTTCACTATAGCCGATACGAATCTTTGCACTAAATCTGCCTGTGTAATTGTTACGGATATTCCTAACCAGTATTCTTAGTGAAGGTAAATCTGTGAGAAGAAAAGAGCCGCCGCGATTTTTACAAACTGTAGGAGAAGGGCATCCTATGTTCATGTCCATCCAAGGGATTTGCAATTCCTCTACTTGTTTCACCATCTCAATAGTAAACGCTTTATGCGAGGTGAGAATTTGAAACATAGTTTTCTCTTGAATCTCCGGTAATTCAAAGAGATCTTTACCAAAGTGACGAATGAGGTGTTTATTAGGATATCTTCCTGCGGAGGGAACGCGTAGAAAGTCTGTCGCTAGATAGTCCCATTCAGGATAGAGCTTCAGAATTATTTTCCTGAAAGCTTCATCCGTGATGCCTTCCATCGGTGCAAAGAAAATTGAACCGCTTTTAACTTCAGGTAATTTTCTCACGTCCACTTCTCTTCTTTGAAAATCCCTAAAACCAAGATCAGCGTGAGAAGAATCAGTTTTACAACATCCGTACCAATATAGAGATTGTGATACAGTTGGTGAGCCTGCTGGATGTCAGCTATTCCATTAATACTGGCAGTACCAATTGCATCGGCTTTTTTCCAAAGTTCTGTCATTTCACTTAACTTGGGAGTAAGAAAAGCAATATAGAACAGAGAAATAGTCCAGGTCATAAGACTTAGGATCAGAAGTTTAATGGCCTGTTTGTTTTTTGAAACTTGGTAAGAGAGCAATCCCACTAGTGCAGTAGAAACGAGGAGTTCTAAATTATTGAGTTTAGAGAAAACGGCAACACCTAGATCTCCTGCTTGAAAAAAATTATCGATAACACTAAAAACTGTGCGGATGATGAACATATCCACCAAGATCGTCCACCCCCACCACAGACTTACTAGAACAAGAAAAGATGAATAAATAAGGCGTTTCTTAGTCATTGTAGATTCTAGAAAAACATGAAAATGGTGCACTGTAAGAGCCAAAATTCAAGTCTACCTTAAACCAGTTAGAAGACTTATCAATCACTTCTGCTGGGATAGCGAGTGACGCTTCATTTGCCTCATCAATCACTTTGAAGACATGAGCATTATCGACAACTTTATCGAAGGCAATTTTCACCAAGACTCTTTCGTCTTCAGGATTTTGAGCACCTGATGTGAGAAAAAGTGTGCCAGTTTTCGAAGTTTGAAGATTGACCACCATAACGTCAGTGGCCGATGTGTCTAGAATGTTGCACTGAATATATTGACGAGCAAAGGCGCTTGTAGAGAGAACGAGGGCGGCAGAGGCTATGAAAGTTTTCATGGGTGTATCCTTGTTGATATTAATGGGTTTGGTATATCAAACAAATAAGAAGTCGTCATTATGAAGTTAGGAAGAGAATCGCAAAGAATTATTTGGGCTTTGTAAAAATGACTATCTCATAATTAGATTGTAAGCATCGTTTCAATTCAGTTTTCAAACTTGATCCATTTTGGCTATAACCTCGCACAACCTGGAGTTCACTTATGAAATTGTATTTAAAATTGCTTCCATTAGTAATGATCTCAGCAAACAGCTGGGCAGTTAAACTTTCTGACTATAAACCTTATTCTTTTGAGGTTCTTTTCACTAATCCAGTTTGCGCAACTTACAGTTTTGATCGTGCTGTGGTCACTATTTCAGGAAATACTATCACATCAAAGCCTGATGATGTTTATTGCAAACCTGCTGATGAAGAGGCTTCGGTTTCACGTAAAAATGCTCCTCAGTATAGACTGATAGAATGGATCTCGGCCAAGGACACAAAAGAAATCTATGCTGCTTACTTAAGCTTTAGTTCAAAGAATATTACTAGTGCCATGTGTTCGGCACTTAAGAATGGTGTGAAAATCAATCTCGTTCTTGATGGCGGGGAAGGTCCTGAGGTAAACGTTAATAAAGATGCCGAGGGGCTTAAGAAGTGTGGAAACATCACTACTACTTACCGTGGAAGTAAAGGTGGTCTTGGGTACGCTCATAATAAAATCATGATCGTTAATCCAAACGATGAGAAAGTTTCGAAAGTTGTGTTTTCATCTGGGAACATGACAAGTGGAACAAGTATCAATCATGAAAACTGGAACTTTGTCACAACTTCATCGAAGTCTTATTTTGCAGAGTCGCACAAGTGTGTGATTGAGGCGATGATTGAAGCTGGGGATACTAAGAAAAACTTCACGCTGGGACTTAATAATTGTCGTCAAAAAATTAAAGCAAAGCCTGAATCAGATATCCAAGTTTTCTTTTCACCTGTTGATGGTGGCGCAGCTCTTCAAACTGTTTCAGATGCCTCTAAAAATTCAACACTCATCGAAGGGATGTCTCACCGCTTGAGTGGAGAAATCTCTAAGCTCTATACTGCACTCCTTCAGGGTGGAAAAGATATCAAGTTCATTCTAGACGATGATATCTACTGGGCAGAAAAATTAAAAAAAGATGTTGGAAGAAATTCTAAGATCGAAGCGTTTAGAATTTATAACGATCTTATCAATAAAGGGATGAAGACAAGATTTCTTCAAACTAATCAAAACGTTTTCCAACTTCAGCACAATAAATTCATGATCTTCACTTTCCCGAACGGAACTGGGGCCGTCTTCAACGGGGCCGGAAATATGACAACAGCAGCTTTTACGAAAAATTTTGAAAATTTCTACTACATTACGATTCCTGAAGTGATTTCTGCGTATAACACTCAGTACGATTTGTATTATGATAAGATGGCCACGAAGTCTGAAGACATGCCACGTGACTATGTTCTTCCTTAATTTATTTTTTCTAGGGGCCCTATGGGCCCCTGTTTCATTTGCGTCTCCTAAAATTGTCTACGGTAAAGATGATCGTGTAGACACCTTTGCCAGTCCTTCACCGTTATTTAGAAAACTTGCTTTGAGCACCGCCGCTCAAATACATCAAGACAACATTGCTTTTCGTGCAGGAAATGCAGAACTTCGGGGGAAATCTCTAGGTGAGATGTATCATCTTTGTTCGAAAGAGCGATTTTACTATCAACCGTTTATCGCTAATTGTTCTGGTTTCTTAGTCGCTCCGGATATTATTGCAACTGCTGGTCATTGCGTAGAAAGTAAAGACATGTGTACTCAGTATCGATGGGTTTTTGATTACAAAGTTGATCATGAGAAACAATCAAATATTTCTGTGCCTGAGAGTAACGTTTATAAATGTAGAGAAATTCTCATAAGAAAATCGGATAAGGCGCTAGATTTTGCTCTTGTCCGATTAGAGAGGGCTGTGAATGATCGATCACCGGTTAAACTTGCCAATGAAATGAAGAAGGGAACTCCAGTCGTATTGATCGGCCATCCCTCAGGTCTTCCGCAAAAGATCGCTGATAATGCTGTTATAAAAAGTATCTCAGTAACGGAATTCAAGGCCAATGTAGATGCTTTTCAAATCAACTCTGGCTCAGCAGTCTTTAATGCAATCACCGGAGACTTACTTGGGATTTTAGTGAGAGGTCAGAAAGATTATCGGACTAATAGAGAACTAAGTTGCACAGAGCCGAATACTACTGATGACCAAGAGTCGGGTGAGGATATTGCATCCTACACCCAATTTGCTTCGTTTCTTAAAAATTACTCGGCACCCTGATCTGGTTCCATCTGCGACTGCATATAATTTTGTACTCCGACAGCTTTAAGTAAGTCTCTTTGAGTTTCAAGCCAGTCGACATGGTGCTCTTCAGATTTTAGGATTTGGAGAAAGAGATCGCGAGAGCCGTAGTCGGCTTCCTTCTCTGCAAGTTGAATACAGTCCTTAAGATGTGGAACTGCTTCGTACTCAACTTCTAAATCAGCAGCGATCACTTCGCCAATGTCCTGTCCAATCCTGATTTTGTTAATTTTCTGAACATTCGGCAGACCTTCAAGAAAAAGAATTCTTTTAATGACCATATCTGCATGCTTCATTTCATCAATAGAAGCTGCGTATTCGAGTTTACCAATTTTTTCTAGTCCCCAGTTTTGAAGCATACGTGCATGAAGAAAATACTGATTAATAGCCGTAAGTTCTTTCGTGAGAACTGAATTAAGAGCATCAATAATAGCGGGAGAACCTTTCATAAAAACCTCATCGGAAAAGGCCACAATAATGGATTTGATTGTATGGGATTGTGATTAAAGAATCAAAAAGGTTCAACAGACCTAAGCTTTGTTTGAACTGTCTTTCATTTCGTAGGGAGATCGAGCATCGTATTCGATAAGAGTCTTCACAGCATCTTCTACGCAAGTACCGCAATCAGATCCAACTCCAAGTGCCTTCAGCACTTCTTTAGGATTATTTGTTCTTCTAGAGCCTACTGCTTCCTGGATTTGTTTTTCTGTGATGCCTTTACAAATACAAACGTACATAGAGTTTTCTCCGCTATATGCATATAGTATACACCTGTTCGGTATTTAAAACAAATGTTTTAGGCGTGATAAATTTGTTCTGAGTATGCAAGTAAAATCAATATCTTACTTTATTGTCCCAAGGCTTTTCAGGAGTCTAATGATGCCTAAGGTAGACATGGACCAGCGGATTTGGTCGGATAGGATTGTTTCCCAGAGCTCCTGCGGAGTAAAGGGCCTCATCCCAAGGATTGTATCTTCTCCATCTGGGTTCGGAAGTTTTGAGGGAACAAGGTTCCTCGCGACAAAAAAGTATTGGTTATTATTAACTGTTCCGGACCCTTTCATCGTCCACAAAAGCTGCATATCTTGGGCCTTAAATCCAATTTCTTCCTGCATTTCTCGCTGAGCATTTTCTACAGGTGTTCCTTTCTCGTGTTCTAAAATCCCAGACACAGGTTTGATTCTTACGGGAGGATTTTCATGAGGTCTTTTCTCTTCAATCAGAAGAATCTTACCATCATCTGTGATAGGGAAAATAATCACTCCATCGGGGAGGTAGGCCCGTTCCCAAGTGATGTCACCAATTTTTTCTTCGGTGACACGAATGATATTTCCCTTATAAGCTTCTCGTTCCATGTTCCTCCATAATTGATTGGATCTTTTTACCCATGTCGGATGTGATCGTATGCGCTGCTTTCTGGAATCCGTAAAAATCGACTTCAATCCCCATTGGCCTTAATTTTTCTATTTCCGTGAGGGCCATTTGCATCGGAACTATTTCATCATCTTCGCCATGGATGGCCACCATTTTATAGGGGACTTTTTCATGAAAAAGAACAGTGCGGAATTCACAGCTGATCCCGATAATCAGTTTGGTTTCTGGGATCACATATCCAACTAGGGGAGAGAGGTACCCTCCTTGTGAAAAACCAATAATCGTAACAGGAAGGTTGTTGGGATTTTCTTGTCTCACCAGGTCCCTTAACCAAAACTTCGCGAGGTCTTGGTTAATAAAATAGGTTTTTTCAAATTTATCGTAGAAGTACCATGAGTGTCCAAAATCAAGTTTGTTTTCTCTATTTCGCTCGATGGGAAACGGGGCATTGGGGGCCAGGACAGTGGCATCTTCAGGAAGATAGGAGGAGAGTTTTCTAAAAATTCTTTTCCCACGTTCTCCGAGGCCGTGAAGCAAAAGAATAATCTCTCTTGGTGCCTCGGCCCTTCTAATAACTCCGCTCATCTTGGCGATAGAGCTAAATTGCCAGTTCTCTTCTTTAGTATCCTGTAATTTTTTCAAAATCTTACCCTTACCGTCCAAAACTCTTTGATCCACTATAAAATACTCCTATCGATTTAAGGAGTCTTTATGAAGTTTAGAAAGTTTACGGTCTTTAACTCAAAACCCACTGCTGGCCAAGAGGGGGACGAGATTGAAGTTCTATTTAATCTTGATCATATCATTTCGATTAAGCCTATCCGGATTGCAAGATCTGATAAACTATTGAATGGATTTTGGATCAGAACGACTAACGGGAAAAAATACCGCGCTTCTAAGATTCCAGACGATCTTCTCGTAGAAATTGGAGAAAAATATCAGGGTATTATTAACATGTATTCTGATGCAGATGAGCAGTCTTACCAATAATAATCCTTAAGCGGCATCACTTCTTTCCGACAAGAAGGAAAGAGGTAATGCTATGATGAACTTAATTCAAAAATTTCTTTCTAGAGACCGCTCTCATAAAGGGCACATAAGAAAAAACTTTTCGGCTTATTTTTACTCTCTTCCAGAGCATCAGTGGATTCTTGAGAGCTGTAACAAGGCTCATTTTGATAAGGCTTTTTCTCATCTCCCATCAGGCGTTTTAGAAGCGATGATGACGAAGTATCCTGTGACATTCATTCCAAGTTTTATGATGAATGAGAACTCAACACAGATTCTATCTACTACTAATACGATTGTCGTTTTTCCTGAGTTCCAAAGATTGCTCGCCTCCGAGAAGAGATCGGCCGTTGCCTATATTGCTCATGAGTTAGCTTTTGTTCTTTTAGAATTAGAGGGGATGAAGGGCGACTCTCTGATGGCCGAGGTTGAGGCGGATAAGTTTGTGAGTGACCTTGGATTGACCTTTGAGCTTGAAGAGTTACTTTTGATGCTCGATGAAACAATTGAAAAAAGACTGCGCTTAACATACCTCACGATTAATCACTTCAATTCAATGAATAACTAGACCCTAAGTTCCTGAATAGGTAACATTTCTTAATGAAGTTTTACCTTAGACCTTTATTATTCATGGGTAATTTTATGGCCGTTATTCATCCAGGATTTGTTTCCCTATCCGATATCTGCCCTGAAATAAGAATTCAAGCGAACTACAGTGGTAAGGATAATTTCACCGGAGGAGTTGTACCCGGTTATAAGGCAGCAAAATCTTACCTCGCACTTGCTCCGGCCAAGGCCTTGTGTAAGGTTCAAAAAGAAGCTCAGAAAATGGACCTCACCATTAAAGTATTTGACGGATATCGTCCAGTGAAGGCCGTCGCTTATTTCCAAGAGTGGGCAAAGAAGGAAGAAGATAATTTTAGAATTAAAGAGCTTTTTTATCCTCGCTACACAAGGCTTGAGTTATTTGAAATGGGATTCATTGCGAAAAGATCAACTCATTCCAGAGGAAGCGCCATCGATCTAACCCTTAGTGATTCCAAAACTGGCCTTGATCTGGATATGGGAAGCGAGTTTGATTATTTTGATGATATCTCACACACTGAATCCCCGCTAATCACACGCGATCAGTTGAGAAACAGAATGCTTCTACGGGATTTAATGCAATCTCAAGGCTTTAAAAACTATTCCGGGGAGTGGTGGCATTTTTCATTTCGGCCAGAACCGTATCCAGAGACTTTCTTTGATTTTGACATTGAATAGACTAATCGACATTTAGTTCGTAAGGACGATGAAGATCTCCAACTACCCGTAAAGAATTTCTCCAGTAGACCACCAGAAGGTACGGGCTAAGAAGAACTAATCCTACGCGGGCCAAAATTTTCATATTCACCTCATCAATTCATTATCTGTTTTATTTGGAACAAGTCTCTTGAGGGTTTTGTTAGGACCATTAAGATTTGGTCAAGACCTTATACGAAATTAAAAAAATGGGTAGAACCTTTGTATTTTATATATGGACATTGTTGCCTACCATTCTCTGATTTTTGTGAACCATCCAAATCGGTCCTATAATTTACATAAGATTTTTATTTAGAAATTAATAAAAGGATTGAAGACGAGGATGGGACAAATCAAAAAAAGTCTGGTTGAAGAATTCAGCAAACGGACATACTCAGGTTTTAGTCGCATAAATGGTGAGCATCCCTTTAAAGACCAGGTCCCTGAGGGGAGAGTTGAATACAAAGCAAGACGTAAGAGATCCGGAAAAGTTTCATTCTTTAACTTCGAACTTGCTAAAGAAATGGGCCTCCTCGCTAAATCTCATCCATCAAAGCTCAATCCAGACCTTGAACGTGAAATCTTAGACACCTTCAGTATCGTTATCATTAACGAGTACGATCTAATCAATGAAGTCAAAATTCCTGAAGAAGACATTCTTCCTCATACAGTGATGGCCACGAGATATCTTCAGTTACAGCACCCTGATAAGACAGGACGTACCTCTGGGGACGGACGCTCCATTTGGAACGGTACTGTCCGGCACAATGGAGTTTCCTGGGATATCTCAAGCTGCGGAACCGGGGCAACTAAGCTTTCACCCGCGTGCAATATTAATAAAAAGTTTTATCAAACTGGTGACCCTTCAATTTCATATGGCTGTGGTCTGTCTGAGTACGCTGAAGGACTTGAAACTCTCTTCTTTTCAGAGGTCTTAGCGCAAAATGGTTTTAAGACAGAAAGAATTCTTGCCATCGTCGAGTTCGAGAAGGGGTTGAGTATAAATGTTAGGGCCTATCCAAATTTAATCAGACCGAGTCATTTTTTTGGGCATTTAAAGCAAGGAAATTTTAGGGCGCTTAAAAATGTTGCCGACTACTATATTCAAAGACAAATTGAAAACAAGTCCTGGATTCAGACAGCATTCAAGAGCGACAGAGAAAAGTATTTCTATCTTGCTAATCAAGTTGCTAAATCTTTTGCAGAGACGGCGGCCAAGTTTGAGGATGAGTACATCTTCTGCTGGCTAGATTGGGATGGGGACAATATTTTAATGGACGGTGGGATCATTGATTATGGTTCTATCAGACAGTTCGGACTCTTCCATGCCGAGTATCGCTACGACGATGTTCAGCGCTACTCAACAACGATCCTTGAGCAAAGACAAAAGGCCAGGTATATTGTTCAGTGCTTTGTACAAATTGCTGACTTCCTATCTAATGGCAAAAAGAGATCTCTTACAAATTTTAAAAATCATGAAATTTTAAAATATTTTGATCAGTGCTTTAAGGACTCCAAAGACAGTAATCTTCTTCAAAAGACTGGCCTAAAAAAGAGGCATCAAGAGCTGATTTTTAAGAACCATAGGAATCTCATAAAAAATTTCCGCAAATCGTTTAGTTACTTTGAAAGGGCCAAGTCCCAAAGAGGTATTCACAAAGTTGCTGATGGGATTAATAGCGACGCTCTATTTTGCATGAGGGATATTTTACGTGAGTTTCCACAGATCTATCTCTCCAAACAAAGTTTACTATCTCATTCTGAATTTATTGAGATAACAAAATCATCATATGCCAAAAGAAGTGATCTAAAGTTAACGGTTGTGCGAAAAAAAATGATCGACCAGTTTCAGAAAGATTTTATGGCCATCATTCACTCTATTGAGAAAGATGCAGGCATTAGCAAAGGTCAGATTCTTTTAGAAATGACAATGCGCTCTTCCGTGATTAACAGGTATGATAGGGTGACTGGCGATTCGATTACTTACATCGTCCAAAAGGTTCAGAAACTTCGTCCTAAGCTTGGGGCAGAGGAACTCTTTGCACTGGCCAAAGATTTTTCGACATACCAGAACTTAAACCCAGATCAAAAAATGACTGCGATCGAATCTCCAAGAAGGCATAAAAACATCATGCAGAATTTGTACTCAATTGTTAGGGATTGTCGTGAGGGACTATGAAGCTTGTCCTTTATTCTGGTGGTGACGATAAAGAAAATCGTGAATTAGATAAATCGTTCATAGAGTTGATCGGAAAAAAAAATCCCGTCGTGACCTTTATTCCATCCTCGTCGTATTTGTCTGACCAGGAATTCAAAGCCTTCGTAAAGCACTACTCAAAATTTAAAATTACTAGGTTCATCCATTTCCCTGTGGATATTCCTTTTGATAAAATCATGCTTCAAGAAGTCCTGCGAAGTGATGCGATTCACTTAGCTGGTGGAAATACATTTTATTTCCTTCATAGCCTTCGTAAGGCAAAACTAATTACTCCTTTGCGTGACTTTGTAAAACGAGGTGGGGTTCTTACGGGGCTCTCCGCCGGAGCTATCATGATGACCGAAAATATTGAAATGGCCGGGTATCCTCATTTCGATAGAGATGATAACTATGTTGGGATAAAAAACCTCGCATCCCTTAACCTCTTGGACTTTGATTTCTTTCCTCATTATAAGAACTCTAGCCGCTACGACAGTGTCTTTAAAAAATACTCGAAGATTCATAAGAAAATTATCTATGCTTGCCCGGATGGCGCCGGCATTGTCGTCCGAGATGGTGAGTTACGTTTTATTGGAAAGACTTATGCTTTTTCAGATGGACACAAGTTCTCAATCAATTAGCATTATTTTTTTTAGAAAGATCAATTTCAACATAAAGAGGAAGATGATCCGAAAGACTCTTCCAGTGGGTATCCGTTAGAGCAAGCGCTGTTATAGGTGAGAGATCGTGTACAAAAAAACGATCTAGTGAGAGAAGAGGAAAAAAAGAAGGGAATGTTGCTGGGTATTTCCCGTGAAGTGTTTTGAAAACTTCTTTTACCCCAAGAGCGTTTTCAAGTTTTGGCGATATCTTTTTATTCCAATCATTGAAATCTCCCACAAGTATCCATGGGGTATCCATTTCAGATTTCATGTGGTGAATAATCATTTCTGCTTGCTGGTTACGACCTCTTTGGGTGAGATTGAGGTGAGTGTTAGCAAGTAAAATTTCTTTTTCAAGTTCTGGAATCATAATTTTGGTTTTTAATAAACCACGGTGTTCAAATCGGTTTGTCGTGATCACGTGGTTTTGCCACTCTGTGATTGGGAATTTACTTAGAATGGCGTTTCCGTGATTACCTGCTGGGTACACCGCATTTTTTCCATAGGCAAAATGAGGCCAAACTTTATCAGCGAGATACTCAAATTGAATGGCCGTTTGCCAATCAGGGATTTGACATTTGTGATCCTTGTGATCCCCTAAAACTTCTTGTAAAAAAAGAATATCAGCACTGGTTTCTTTCATTGCTGTTTTGATCTGCTCAAGGATAAAGTCCCGGTTCCCAATGGTAAATCCTTTATGGATATTGTAAGAGAGAATGCGTAATTTCATATTTATAACCAATATTTAAAGAGAAAGAATATGCGGGAGAGAACTCTATCCCACAATGGTCTATGCTTTAATCCTTCAAGTGTTATTGTTTTTTGATCAATTGTTGATTTTAGGAAATGCTCATTGATGCCTTTTTTATTTTCCTCTTCGGTGATGACAAGATCCACCTCTAGGTCGTGCATAAAACTTCTATGATTTAGATTCGTAGAGCCGATGGTCATAAAATCATCAATGATGTAGTTTTTTGCGTGAAGAACTGAGTCTGAGTACTGGTAAACCTTCACCCCTTTTTTAAGTAAGTAGGTGTAGTAGAAGTACTGTAGCCATTTAAAAAATGTAACATCGGTGTTTTGAGAAATAATAATCCTGACATCAACACCTCTTTTGGCAGCTTTCCCTAGGGCCCTGATAAATCTTCTCTTCGGAATAAAGTACGGAGTCATCAGCCAAATTTTATCTTTCGATTTATGTATGCGTTGAAGAAAGCTTTTATAGAAATATCTTTTCATAAAGAGCGTGTGGTTTAACCTAAGCGGGGATTGCTTCCAGCTAAGGTTCACGCTTCGTTTGAGATATCTTTTGTATTTGTAATAGTCTCGAATTTTCCAGATCTTCTTAAAGTTAAGAACGGCGAATTTTACATGATGTCCTGAAACTCTCACGCCCATATCTTTCCAGGGTTTTTCGGAGTGATACTTCGTGTGTTCGGCCGTGATGTTAAAACTCCCGGCGTACATGATGTTTTGATCAATAGTGATAATTTTTCTGTGGTTTCGTCTGTTCATACGCCACATTCTCGTTCCGAAGATCTGGATCTTTTTTAATAGACTCAACTTTCCATAATAGGGATGATAGAAAGGGAGCGGGTTGTACATCTTGACCAAAATACCTTTTTTTACAAAAACATCATTGAGCTTATTGAAAAATGAATAGCTTCCAATACCGTCTACAATGACTTGAATCTTTACTCCACGAAGGTGCGCATTGATGAGATGTGAAGCTATTTTTTTTCCAATGATGTCGTCATTAAAAATATACATTTCGATGGTGATGTATTCTTTGGCATTATCAATGTCATTGATAATGCGATCGAAATAGTCGTCCCCGTCGAAAAATACTTCTTCTGAATTCCAAAAATTAGGCATGATCATATTATCGGATAATAAGATCTTAGCTAAAGAGAGTGAAATTGTCGGGTATGATAATACCCCTAAATATTGATCTCGATTAAAACGATAAGTATGTAACCTTCAATCAAGCGGATAAATGCATGGCAATGACCAAAGAGACTTTTGTAAACATCATTAAGACTGCCAATGCATCTAATGTGAGTGATATTCACTTACGCACTGATGAAAGACCTTGTTTCAGGCTTCGTGGTGATCTTGTTCAGGTGAAGTCGGATGTATTAACAAATGATGATATGAAACTTATTTGCTCTTTGATGATCAAAGATCTCGAAGTCCTCAAGAGAGTTGATACTTTAAAAGAGCACGACGGATCATTTTCTGTACCAAACATCTGTCGTGTTCGTTTCAATATTATGAGATATCAAGGCAAGCTTGGTATTATTCTGCGCTTAATTAGTGATAAAGTACCTACTACAGAAGATTTAAAACTACCCAAAGTCATCAATAAGATTGCTGAAGCGAATGCTGGATTAGTTCTCGTTACAGGTGCTACAGGATCAGGAAAGTCCTCTACACTTGCAGCGATGATCAATTACATAAATAGAACAGCGGCGGTGCATGTTCTTACCCTAGAAGATCCTGTTGAGTACGTTCATTCTCCTATTAAAGCTCGTATCACTCAAAGAGAGATCGGCCAAGATACATCTGATTTTAACTCCGCTCTAAGATCAGCACTAAGGCAAGATCCAGATATCATCCTGATTGGTGAGATGCGAGACGCTGAAACCATTTCTATTGCGATCAAAGCTGCGGAGACTGGTCACTTGGTTTTTGGAACTGTTCATACAACTGATGCCTTAAGTACAATTGGCCGACTCATATCGATGTTTCCGCCTGAAGAGCAAAACGTTGTGAGGACTCGTCTTGCGGACAACCTCCACGCCACAATTTCTCAGCGTCTTTTGAAGACCATCGATGGAAAGGGACGAGTTGCTGCCCAAGAAATTATGATCAACAATCCTGGTATCCGAGAATCTATTCTTGATCCGACAAAAATTAAAGAGATCTACACTTATATTGAAAAGGGTAAGAATGGCTCCGGAGCACAAAGCTTTGACCAACACATCACTCAGCTTTATAAAAGTGGTCTCATTTCGATGGAAGAAGCGAAAGGGAATGCGACGAGGCCCGAAGATTTTGAACGGAATTTGATGTTTGGAGATAATGCTGAAGATGATTAATTGCTATCATTAGTTGGGATTTGATATGATCATTCGAAATGAAGAGGTCATTGATGAATCTATCTTTTAAGCACTATTACTGGCGCTGGCTTAAAAATCTTGTTTTCTTATTTGCTTTTGTTGCTCTCTTGATGTCTGCGGGAAGGATGGCTTTTTCAGTTTTTTTTGGAAGCCTTGGGATTTTGCTTGGTCATCCCGTCGAGCTGAGCAAAGCGTTTTTCCTTGGACTTCGGTATGATCTGATCCCTTTGGCCTATATCAATGCAGTTCCGTTCATCTTGCTCCACTTGGGTCTGTTGGTTGATGGGAAGCTCGCGATTAAAGTGATCCGCTTTTTAACTGTGAGTTTTTTATGCCTGGGCTATTTCCTTCTGGCCTGGATTTATGTTTTTGATTACGGCTTCTATTCCTATTTTCAAGATCATTTGAATATCCTTGTATTTGGATTTCTTGAGGATGACACAGTGGCCTTGCTGATCTCCATCTACAAAAATTATAATGTGGTACTATGGATGTCGTTTCTATTGGGTCTTCATTATGGTCTCTACCGTTTTGTAAAGTTCCTTTTTTCTCCGTTCGATTTTGATTTAAAGAAACAACCTCATGCTTTGAGAGCAGGGGCCGTCTTCTTTTCTGGTCTTGTCATCCTTTCGTTTTTTGCTAGAGGAAATTTTTCAAGACTACCTTTGTCCGTAGAAGATTCTCACTTTAGTACTCATGAATTTATTAACCATATTTCCCTCAATGGAGTTATTTCGCTAAACCGAGCGATTAAAATTAGAAAAACTCATGGGAAAGATGATTTTAATTACCTCGGTAGTTCTGGATTTGCCTCCTGGCAAGATGCTTTTGTTGTTTTGACCAATAGCACACCTAAGAGCGATGTGGTGAAAGAAGCTCTCACAAGTAGGACTAAAGAGAATTCGGTTGTTAAAAATAATCCACCCCATGTTATTTTGGTCGTGATGGAAAGTTTTGGTTCTTACTGGAATGAGACAGATTCTTCAGATTTTCAAATTTTGGGAGACCTCAAACAACATTTTGAGAAAGGTTATTTGTATAAAAATTTTCTTTCAGCAGATAATGGAACCATCGGCAGTATTATTTCTGTGACAACTTCTCAACCGATTAGACCTGGTGCCCGATTTTTATCAGAGTCCCAGTATTTGAAAACTCCTTTGAGTTCGTCTGGCCATATTCCTTTCAAAGAAAGTGGCTACGACACTCACTTTGTTTACGGAGGAAAGCTTGGGTGGAGAGATTTGGGCAAATACCTTAAAACTCAAAACTACGATTACCTCTGGGGGGCAGATGAGATCAAGGAGAGAGTGCCTGAGTTAAATAACTTTCCACAAAAGGATTTAGGAAATGAATGGGGGATCTTCGATGAATACTTATATTCATTTATCGATGAGCAGTTAAGAACTGCAACAAAGCCTCAGTTCTTTCTTGTTCTTACCACTTCAAACCATCCTCCGTTTGAGTATCCCTCATCATATCGACCTAAGACTCTGAATATGCCCAAATCGTTCCTCGAGGGATTAACTGTTGATGAAGCCATGGCAAAGAAAAGATTCTTAGGACTTCAATATGCAAATCAGAAGATGGGTGAGTTTTTATCGAGGTTAGAATCTTCAAGCTTAAAAGAGAAAACGATTGTTGCTTTGACTGGAGACCATAGCTTTTGGGTTGCTAAGGACGTCGGACAAGATTTGGAGTTTAAGCGGTATGCTGTACCATTCTTTCTCTCAATTCCTGAAAAATACCGTCCCTCAACCTTTGATCCGTCCAGATTCGGTTCTCACGAAGATATTTTTCCAACTCTTTTCAATATCTCTTTATCAAATCAAAGCTACGTTAAGCTTGGTGAAGATCTGTTCAATGAAAAATCCATGGCGATTAATAGTTCAGGATTAATCGCCAATGAAGACGGGGCCTATCACCACGGCAGGTTTTGGAAATGGAGAGATAAAGACAAACAGATTCTTGAAACTTCTGACTCAAGTCCTGAATTAGAACTTCTTAAAAAGAAAGGTTTAAGTTTAATTGGAATCACCGATTCATTTCTTAAGAGCGAAAAGAATGGTACGCTTCCTGTCGAAGGTAATGGTCGGCCATAACAATTTTGGCCATGGCCTCAACCACCGGCACTACCCGAGGCAAGATACATGGATCATGGCGGCCTGACTTTGCTTTTTCACCAATCGTGGAAGGTGCTTTGAAGGCCATCTTTAAATGAATTTCTTCGCCATTAGAGATTCCACCTTCCATTCCTCCGAAGTTTTTTGAATCAGAAGACATCACCGATCCTGGAGCTTTAGCGAGCTCGAATCCTGCACTAATACTAAAGCCAATACAAGCGGGTATCGAAAGCATGGCCTTGGCGAAATCTGCTTTGAGTTTATCAAAAACGGGCTCTCCTAGCCCTGCAGGTGAGTTCAAAATAGATAATGAAACAACACCACCGGCCGATTCGCCTTTGGCCTTACAGTCTGAGAGAAAGGCGACGACCTCATCAGACATACTTTTGTCTGGAATATTAATTTCTCCACGATCAACCGAGTGGTCCTTTGGGACATTCTTCAGTTTGAAATGAGCGACTTCCTCGATGTAGGCATAAAATGAAATTTGAGGAAGGCAAAGTCCCGCGAAGTATCCGCCAATGACTCTGGCCACTGTTTCACGGCCGGAAGCACGTCCGCCTCCTCGGTGATCACGGATACCAAACTTTTGCATCGTGGTTTTATCAGCATGTCCTGGGCGATAAGTTTCTTTTAAGGCTTCATAGTCAGCACTTCGCTGATTCGTATTTCTCACGATCACAGTGATCGGTGTTCCGAGAGTTTTATTCTGAAAAACTCCAGAAAGTATTTCAGGTGCATCTTCTTCTTTCCTCGAAGTATGGACTGTATGCTGACCTGGAGCTCTTCGCTTAAGTTCTTTTTTTAGATCTTCGATCTCCACTTTAAGACCTGCTGGTATCCCATCGATAATAACTCCGAGGGCCTCACCGTGAGATTCACCAAAAGTCGTGACCTTGAACAACTGGCCAAAGCTATTTCCACTCATAACGGATCCTTTGAAGAAACTGTTCTTGAAAAAGATTCAAGAAGTTGGGCGGAAGATCAACTAACTTCTCCACCGCAGTATAGGTCTCAGCTGTTAACCCACAGGGATTGAGCTTTTTCAGGGCAAAGATCATCTCTGCATTCTCTTGAAGATTGAGGGCCATTCCATGAAACGTAGTGAGCTTTTCAATCGCAATTCCCATGGATGCTACTTTTCGATCGTTGTGCCAGAGACCGAGAAGTTTATTTTCATGATTTAAACCATGAATACCCCAACTTTTCAGGACATCGATGCTGATATCAAAAATCTGATCAATCATGTGAGAAAGGGAGAGTGATTTCGGATTTAACTTTACGACCGGATAAAAAATAAACTGACCAGGGTGATGGAAAGTAAGTCCTCCACCTCGTTCAATTTGAAAAAATGGATAAGGTAGGTGAGGATGATCTTGAATTTTAAATTCTAGTAAATCTAAAACTTCACCTTTCCGCGGCTTTTGAAGACCACGACCATTGGTTAAAACTTCGGGGTGATTACAGCAAATAAGAATTCTTAGGTTCGGAGTTTCTTGCACTAACACCAGAGCAGCTCGTTGAAAAGCGTGTGCCTGAGAGTATTCCCAGTTCCATTTAGTAACCACTACGGTTCTTTCATCTAGGTTTAGAAGATCGTCAACACAGAGACCAAAGTCGGATAACTTAATGGCACTTTCGACGATTGTTTTCATCGCTAAACTTTAACTTCCGCATAATCCAGAAAGTCAGCCGCTTTGTATGAACTGCGAACGAGTGGTCCACTTGCAACAAATTTGAAACCAAGTTTTAACGCCATTCTTTTGAGTTCTTCGAACTCTTCCGGGGTATAAAACTTTTCAACATTTAGATGCCGTTTACTTGGTTGGAGATACTGTCCAAAGGTAACAATGTCCACCTGAGCTGCTCTGAGGTCTTGGAGAGTTTCTTGGATCTCCGCCCATGTTTCTCCAAGCCCTACCATGATTGATGTCTTGGTTTGGATCTCGGGGTAGTTTGATTTATAGAATTTTAGACAATCGATGGTCTTATCATAACCCGCTCGTGGATCACGAACAGGATGAGTGAGTCTTCTGACTGTTTCAATATTTTGAGCGATGACGTAAGGGTTTGCCTTGGCCAACGTATGCATTCTTTCTGGAACGACACCGAAATCAGGGATCAGAACTTCAACTTTGGTTTCAGGATGATCTTTGTGAACGCGTTCAATGACGGCCGCAAAATGTCCAGCTCCATGGTCAGCGACATCATCACGATCAACGCTCGTGATGACCACGTAACGAAGTGACATGAGGCCAACCATCTTGGAAGTGTTCTCAATTTCTTCGTGGTTGATGAAGCCTTTAGGGTTTCCTGTTTTGACATGACAAAATTTACAAGCACGGGTGCAAGTATCACCAAGAATCATGACTGTGGCCGTACGGGCACTCCAGCACTCGGAGATATTGGGGCACTTGGCTTCTTCACAAACTGTGGAGAGTCCCTTTTCTCGTAGGTTATCGCGAATGTCTTTAAAGTCTTCTCCTGTAGGGAGTTTCACTTTTAACCATTCGGGTTTTCGCTGGTATTTGTCTTTATCAAAGTATGTTACGGCCATGGGGCATTTTTATCACAGAGGGGACCACTCGACCAGAGGGAGAAGTATTTTTAACGTTTTTTTGAAAGGGTAAGTGTCTGAATTTATAAAGGTATGTGAAAGCATTGCTCCCAAACTGGTCCTAGGCCGATTTGGCTTCCAACTTCGAGTAAAGAGGATTGAGGCGATGACATCCAAAAACACGACTTTTCTTTCATTGTTAACTTGTATTCGATGGCCTGTTTGGAAGCTGTGACATCTTCAATAACAAACAAAGAGTTTTCTTCAGTTACTTCCCAGGCATAATCAGGAACAACGAGGATAGCATCCTCTCTTTCAAGAGGAGAGAAGTCTTTAATCCCAAAGGGAGTGGTCCAGCGATTGTTTTCATACTTAATTGGAAAGAGATTTCTATACCCAACAAATTTTGCGACAAAAAGATTCTTGGGTCTTCTTACAATTTCAATCGGAGAAGTGATTTGTTCAAATTTCCCAAAATTCATCACCGCGATTTGATCTGAAAATTTAAAGGCTTCTTCGAGGTCATGTGTGACCCACACAACTGTAATATTTTGATCTCGAATGTACTTAAAAAGACCAATTAAAATATCTTTTCTAGTGAAAGGATCTAAGTGAGTGAAGGGTTCATCTAATAGAAGAAGTGAAGGCCTATTTAAAAGCACCTTGGCCAAAAGAACTTTTTGTCTTTGTCCCGATGAGAGCTCACTGAGGTTTTGACGAAGTTGAAAAGTGAATTCAAATGTATCAGCGAGGTCCCGCGTGAGCTGAAGTTTTTTTTCATCATCAATATCTAATAGGATCGATTGCATTAAAAATTTCTGAACATTTCTACTTTCAATCGCTTCATGAGGAGAAAAAAGATGAACATCACCTTGAATGTGGAAGGAACCCGAGTCTACTGGAAGAAGTCTTGAGAGAATTTTAAGAAGTGTTGTTTTTCCACTTCCGTTAGGTCCAAGAATTCCCAAAATCTGACCTTGCTCTAGTGAGAAGGAGAGACCGTGTATGCCTGCAATTCCACGTTGATCAAATACTTTTGTGAGATTCTCTGCCTTTATCATGCATCCTTCTTTACCACTAAAAAAAGACCAGCGAAAAGCAGAATGATACCGAAGACTCGAGACATAGAGATCGGCGTCACAGGGAGACCCATGAGACCAAAGCGGTCTATGATAACGGAGCCAATGAGCTGTCCAGTGACGAAAGCCGCAACCATCACAGTGGCACCCA